>OFEU01000126.1_pt1 | contig 92466 bp, 88 predicted proteins | sample 1521221 | NCBI WGS metagenome assembly OFEU01 (sample SAMN03766357, study PRJEB24113) | microbial mat metagenome | isolation source: enrichment culture HLUCC-O from microbial mat sample contains cyanobacterium... | reverse complement strand
TTTCATCACTCAATCACAGCAGACTCCCCCCACTCTATCAGGCGGCAGAGCCACCCCTGGAGCATGTCATGGCTCTGCCATGACACGAGGGGGACAGGAGGGGAAGGACGAGGGACACTAGAGGCGATCCAGCCAACCCAGCAGAACTTGGGAACGCGTCGGGGTTCCTTTATACCTCTGAGGGGGCGATCGTCCGGGGTTCCGCATACCGAGGTCATCTCTCATAGTGAAACCGACAGGAAACGATTAAAATTTCATCTCCAAACACCTGATACACCAAACGATGTTCCCCATCAATCCGCCTTGACCAATAACCGGACAAATTCCCCTTCAAAGGTTCTGGCTTGCCAATCCCCTCAAAGGCATCCCTCATCACATCTTTAATCAGAAGATTGACTCGTTTTAACAGTCTCTTATCCCCCTTTTGTAGCCAGAGATAATCAGACCAAGCCAACTCAGTAAAACTGACCTTCATTCATCCAGAAGTTCCTTGATAACAGTCTGACCTGACTCAGCCTGCTTAATGGACTCAAGAAGATGAACCGCATTTGCTGGATTTGACAAAAGATAAACCGTTTCCCGCCAAGCACTAAACTCTTCCAACGACATCAAAACCGCTTCTTGACCCTTTTGATTCCGTAAGACTGTCGGTTCAACATCTAAAATAACCTGGTCAATCATCTCATCCAATTGCTGTTTAGCCTGTTGAGTTTCAATAGTTTTCATTATCCGCTCCTATCATAGTTCTAAGTTCGTAGACCCTTTACTAGCTAAGGTTCAAGATTCCATCTTCCCCGACATGAGTCGTTAAACGAATGTTTAGCATGGTCGATGATTCGGCGATTTGTTGGAGGGATGAACTCACATTTTCATTGTACCAGCAGCGGCGAAGCGATCATGAACAGCCGACGAGCATTGTCCGTCCCCTCCTCCCAAGACAACCCCGGCGATCGAAACCGACTCCCCCCACTCTATCAACTAACCCACTCAAATTAAGACACCCGGTGTCTCAAAAGACACCGAGTGTCTGGGGGGTGTCTGGAGTGGCCTAACCCAACTCCGCCAACAGTTCCTCAAACGACCCCCAAGACTCCAACGACGCCGCCCCTTGCAGCAGCCGTCGCAATTGGGACTCATCCCGGATCTGATTCACCCGTTCCAACCCAGCCGTCGGAACCTCCCCAAACCGCGCCCTCAGCACCTCAGCGATGGCGACCCGAGTCGCCTCCACCAGTCCTTCCTGACGACCTTCCTGACGACCTTCCTGACGACCCGTCTCCAAGGCCCGACGTTCAATATTACTCAGAATCGGCATATTTCGTTCCTCCTGATACTGACGTAGCTTGCTATCAAAACTCTCCTGCAACACCGACGGCAGAGTCATCATCCAATCCAACACCCGAAAGAAGCGAATCATCGTCACTCAAAACTATAAATCATCAGGGTTCACGCCCAATTGCCGTAATCGCTCCGCCATTTTCTCTGATTTTTCCCGTTCCGCTTGTCTGGATGTCTCGATTTCCCTTAAACTCCCGAGCCGTTCTCCAGTTTCAGGATGATAAAAGCGAAAACTGCCATCCTGCAAACGTCGTAACTCTAACCCCAACACCTCCGAAAACAGGATTAAGCTGGGTTCACTCTCTCGGGGAGGAATCGGAAAATAATTACCATCGACCAAACGCAATCCTTGAAGTGAAGGACTTAAATAATCCGAGGTGGGGTCATACTGAAAATACTCTTGAACGCCCAAATAGGCATAAAGTCCTTTTTTAGTGCCTTGGTCTTCACTGCGGGTACTTTTTGAGGTGATTTCCAAAATGAAACTGGGCAGTGTATAATCCTCTTCCCAGACTTTATACGATAACCGTTGTTTATCCTCAACCCCAAACACCACAAACACATCAGGAGCAACGACAGCTTTCGGATTACCCCGTTCATAGTAAACAAATAAGTTACCCGAAACATAGACATCTGAGCGGTGCTGAAAATGCAGTTTCAGGCTCTCGGTTCCATAAATCAAATAATCCCGCGCCGCGTCACTTTCCGCCATGGGTAATCCATCACAGTCAGGATACTCAACCTCATTCAAAATCTTGTTCAGGGACGTAGGCATGGGGTGTTATCCTAAAACGCCATATCAGAAACAGCCTAACACAAGACTCACTCAATCCGCCTGCCCAAGACAGCCTCAGCCGCCCTAACTCCCACCGTTGCTCCCCGCCAGCGAGCCAACGCCTCAACCGCCTCCACCGAAACGTATCTCCCCGATTAGCCAGACAACTCTCTAAGAAAATCATTGACCGCATCATACTGGTCGTGATAAACAATATACTTCCTCAACAGACCCAAATCTAAATCCGGCAACAGACCACTCCTCTCGACCTGACAATACTCCCCTTGCCAAGAATAGACGGCCAACACACCATCCTCCCAAAACCAAACCTCTTGAATCCCAAGCCTGCCATAGATTTCTAGCGAATCAATTCCACCACTGGACATAACCACCTCGATCGCTAGATCGGGAATCGCCTTTCTACTACCAAAACTATAGGACTCATCAGGTTCCTTTTGAACCCCAACTCCCTCATCTCCCAATGTCGCACTGCCTTGACTATAAAAGCGAATTCCTTGACATCTAAAATAGGCTTCTAATAACAAGCTAATCGTCCGTTTATAATACTCATGCTCATCCCCCAAAATTACAATTTGTAAAACCCCATCCAAATAGACTAATCTGACCCCAGCAATGGGAGCAAACGACGACTCCAAACTCTTAAACTGTTGCCAGGTAATACCAGACAGAACTAAAAATTCTTCGCGACTTTCAACAAAGTCTTGCCCTTGTCCTCCTGGTTGAATCCTCATCCCAAAACCTCCCGTAGCGTATCGACCACTCTATCCTAAGCCGCCTCCATCAACCCATAAAACAACGGCAAACTCATCGCCTCCCCCCACTCTATCCGGCCACTGGCTCAGATTAAGACACCGGGTGTCTCCAAAGACACCCGGTGTCTGGAGTGACGGCCTGACCTCACCCCAACGCCTCAACAAACCGATCATGTTCAGGCGAACCCATCCCCTCCTGCAACCGGGTCAACACCTGTCCCATCTCCCCCGCCAACAGTGCCTTCACCTCCAACACCAACCCCGGAAAAAAGGGACTACTCAAACATCCCGCCGCGTCCAGTTCCTGCTGGCGATACTCCCCCTCATCGAGAACATACCAACGAAACTCATCTTCGAGGACTACCCACACCAGATATTCCCGAACCCCATTGCGACGGTACGCCTGGAGCTTATCATGGAGGTCGTAAGATGCCGTACTCGCCGCAATCTCGACAATCAACTCCGGCGCACCTTCAATATAATCATCCTCACTAAGCCGCGACTGTCCCCCCACCGACTCATCCAAACGCAAGAGAGCATCGGGTTGGGGTTCGTTGTCCAAGTCCAGACGAACCGTCGTGTTATCAAACACCATAACAGTCGGGGTAGCCGCTGCATAAACCATTAACCAGCCCATGATGAAGCCGTGAGGTTGGCCATGTTGTCTAGCTCTAACTGGCGATGCCATATAAACCACCCCTTCGACTAATTCGGCTTTCTTCACCTCTGGCAGCAACCCATAGCGTCGCTCGAATTCAGTCCGAGTGAGGCGATCGCCACTTTCCAAAATTGGCATGAGTTTCAACGTCATTGATTTTTCTCAACCTCTTGTGGGACTGTTTTATTGAAAACTCAACCAAGAAAATAGTTCTTGTGCCGATAGTTGTAAATCTTCCAGCGTCTCCAGGGTAGGCAAAATGTCGTCCCCAAATTTAATCTCAGGAAACAGGTTAGGTTTAACGATCATGACTGACTCATCTGTCGGGTCAATCAACCAGCCAAGTTGAGTTCCATGATGAATACAAAAAAGGATTTTCCGAATAACTTGATTAGCAGATTGATCAGGAGATAAAATCTCAATGACCCAATCGGGATGACTCTCAAAACGATTGGCTATTTTTCCCTGTTCAGTTTTGGGGATGCGCTCCCACGTAAAAACACTGATATCTGGCACAACAGAACGTCCTGCGAACGTACACCGTAACTCAGTAAACGCATGAGCCAACTTTTTGGCTAAAGCAGCCTCGTTAATCACCGTTCCTAAACGAATTTGTAACGTACTCTGTTCTCCCTGAGGCATTGGCTTCTGCTCTATTTGTCCTTCAACATATTCCCGTGCGGGTTGAGTTTCAGGAAGCGCCAAAAATTCCTCTAGGGTAATTTGGATTTCAGCTTGAGTAACACGAACCATATCTGTTCTCCTAACCGTTTATCGGCGATTGATGGTCTTTTCCAGGAATAGACATCACCGCTGCGATCAATGCTTAGTCCTGGGGATGCGATCGCCCTATTCTCAGCCTAAAATCGTATTGTGGCGAAGATTAAACAAATCCAAGCTGTAAAATCTTGAACAATACCTAACGAATAAAACGTTCCCATTTTAACGACTTAAACCCACCCTAAACAGTCTATAATAACAAGTTTAACCCAAATCTTTAGAATCTGCCAAAGCCAAGAGAAAATCAACATACCCCTGCAAATCCGCGCCAATCAAAGGAACCACCTGGTCATACACCGACCTGAGATAATCCAATCGCCGCCAATCATAATCAAACTCATAGTAATACCGCTTAAAATGGCGAAAGCGCCGCAGTTCATCGAGCAAGCGATAGGTTTCTCGCGACAAAACCGCTTTACGCACACCCGGAACCTCAACCCGCATTTTTTGCAATAACTCCTTGTGCCACTGCTGCGGGTCTAAATGATTCTCAAACTGGCGAGCAATCCGAAACAAAATTGTTTCGACACAGGTGTAGGTATTACACAAAATCTCCGCCAACAAGACCGCATCCCGCACATCCCGTTGACTCGGGTCAGCAAACTGGCTCTCATAGGACTCATAAAGCCCTTGCAGCCGTTCGAGAACCGACTGACTCTCACGAATTTCCCCCACCAACAGCAACAGGTTATCTCTCACCATACAACACCTCACCCTTGGCCAAAATGATCTTCTGGAACGACGGGTCAATCTCCTCCCAGCGCAGCAAATCCAGCGAGAAGCGCGTCAACTCCTCCGCCTCTCCAAACAAGCGCATAAACTGGGGAAACGCTAACCCCGCCACCGCCAAATCAATATCCGAGGCCTCGGAAAAATGCTCTGGCTGCAATACCGACCCCCACTGAATTATCATCCGAGGTTGATAGTGGTCAAGGGTCAACTGCACAATCCGCTGAGCATCGTCCTGCGCCTGTTGCCACAAACTCAACCGTTGCTTCTGACGAGCCTCTTGTCGAGCCTGCAAACGCCGTCGAGCTGCTGCATAATCAAACATAGGTTTACCTGGGCTTTGTTTATCGCTTAGCATAAAACTATTACAATGTCAAGTCTTATTCAGGCGATCGCCGTCCCATGGTGAACAGCCTGTCTCCTGCCCCTGAGCCTCATTCAGCAGCGATACGTTCTTCGGTGATGGGGTTAAAACAGAGGAGACTCTCGGGGGGAAAGCGGACCCACAGCACCTCCCCCGGCTGCGGTTGAATGTTGGCGGGGACAAAGAGATTGAGAGTCTCATTGTGACTCGCAGCTCCCTCAGAGACGATCGCACCCCGCACCAGAGTTTCCCGTCCGAGAGGTTCCGTGAGACTAACTCGCACCCGCAGACTTCCCGGTTGCTCAGACGAGAGTTCGATCGCCTCGGGACGAATCCCCAGATTAACGGTAATCGGAGACGTTGAGTTGGGCATCTGTTCAAGCGATCGCCGCAGTTGAGGAGCCAGCGGCAGCGCATAACCACTCACATCGAGACTCGACCCGCTATAACTCGCGACTAACAGATTCATCGGTGGACTGCCCAAAAACGTAGCAATCACCTGATTATTAGGTTGGTTATACACCTGTAACGGCGTACCAATTTGTTGAATCTTGCCCTCATGTAACACCACCAGGCGATCGCTCAAGGTCATGGCTTCCGTCTGATCATGAGTCACATAAATCGTCGTAATCCCCAACTGTTGATGTAACCCCTTCAACTGCGATCGCATCTCATCCCGTAATTGCGCATCCAAATTACTCAGAGGTTCATCCAACAAAAACACCTGAGGTTGACGAGCAATGGCCCGGCCCAGGGCCACCCGTTGCTGCTGACCTCCCGAAAGCTGTTTCGGCTTACGCTGCAACAAATGCGCAATCTCCAAAATCTCCGCCACCTGCGTTACGCGATCGCAAATCGTCTTCTTGTCCGCTCCCCGCATCCGTAAGCCAAAAGACAAATTCTCGGCCACCGTCATATGGGGATAGAGAGCATAATTCTGAAACACCATAGCCACATCCCGATCGCGAGCTGGGATATCATTAGCCCGGCGATCGCCAATATACAGATCCCCCGACGTCGCCTGTTCCAAGCCAGCGATAGTTCTGAGAATGGTGGATTTCCCACAACCGGAGGCCCCCACTAACACCCAAAACTCGCCATCAGGAACCGTAAAACTAATATCTTCAATCGCATTTGTGGCATCAAAGCGTCGTGTAATCTGATTGAGTCGAACCGTTGCCATAGTAGTTGTGGGGGTATCGAGAAGCCGGACCAAACGTTGGGGGTCATCTGAGTTCCCCCAGAGTTCACTGTAACGCGATTTCCAGCCTCCCATCCCCCCCAATCCTCCCATCGTCCTAGCAGGGATTGAGCCAGAACTTGCGCTATCCTAGATTGGGCGTATAAGAACAATCCCTTAATAACCGAATCCATGACTTCTACCGTTTCCGCCGCCGATCGCACCATTCGCATCGCCTCCCGTAAAAGCCAACTCGCCCTCGTGCAAACCCACTGGGTACGCGATCGCCTGCAAGAATCCCACCCCAGTCACCAATTTGACGTTCACACCATGAGTACCCAAGGGGACAACATCCTCGACGTGGCTCTGGCGAAAATTGGCGACAAAGGCCTCTTCACCAAAGAACTCGAAGTGCGAATGCTCAGCGGCGATGCGGACTTTGCGGTGCATTCCCTCAAAGACTTACCCACCAATCTTCCCGACGGACTCATTCTCGGCTGCATCACCGAACGAGAAGATCCCGCCGATGCGTTGGTGGTGCATGAAAAACATCAAGACAAACAACTGGCCACCCTCCCCGAAGGCTCAGTCATTGGCACCTCCTCCCTGCGTCGTCTGGCTCAATTGCGCCATCATTACCCCCACCTCACCTTCAAAGACATTCGCGGCAACCTCAACACCCGCCTAGCTAAACTCGATGAAGGTCAATATGACGCCATTATCCTCGCCGTAGCTGGCCTAGAACGCCTGGGAATGGGCGATCGCGTCCACCAAGTCATCCCCAGCGACGTTTCCCTCCACGCCGTCGGCCAAGGGGCCTTAGGCATCGAATGTCGCGACGGCGACCCGGAAATTCTCGAACTCCTGCAAGCGATCGCCCACACCCCCACCAGCCAACGCTGCTTAGCCGAACGGGCCTTCTTACGCAGTTTAGAAGGGGGCTGTCAAGTTCCCATCGGCGTGAATACCCGTATTGACGGCGACCAACTCAGCCTCACCGGAATGGTGGCCCGTCTCGACGGCCAAAAACTGATCAAAGACAGCATCCAGGGGCCAGCCAGCGACGCCGAACAACTCGGAGAACAACTCGCCAACATCCTGCGCAACCAAGGCGCAACAGAAATCCTAGAAGAAATCTTCCAAGAAATCCAGCGAGGATCTTAAGTTCCACTAGAGCCATCTAGGGAAGCCATCTAGGGGAGCAATTTGCCCAACCGCTCAGGAGCAGCGTTATCGTAGAGGAGATTGGCGGTTCCTGACAGTGGCCTATGTCTCCTCCCATTCCTCCTCATCCCCCTCGTTCAGCTAAACAACTCCTACAATTAGGACTGGCCCAAATGCAACGGGGCCAGTTTCAAGCGGCGATCGCCTCATTCGAGCAAGTCTGTCGTCTCAGTCCTCATGCCGTCCAACAGTTCAAAGCCCAGCGAGCCTTAGTCTCGTTATATCGCAAAACCGGCCAAGACCAGACGGCGATCGCCCTCTGTCAAGACCTATGTCAACATCCCCATCCCAAAGTCCAAACCTGGGCCAGCCAGAAACTCCAACAACTCAGCCCCAACTCCCCGGAACCGCCCTCAGAAGCCTTGGGGTTTATTCCCCTAGACACCAGCCCCGAAGCGTCCACCCCCAGCCAACGGGAAGTCTACAGCCCTCCCCAAAAACCAGCCACAGAACCCGAATTAGCCTTTACCCTCCTAGACAACGCCACCCCCGACGCTCCCAACCCGGACAAACCCCAACCATCTCCCGAAGCATCTCCCGAAGCATCTCCCGAAGCATCTCCCGAAGCATCTCCCCAAACAACCAGTAGCGAAGACTGGCAAGAGAAGCCCCTAGAGCGTCCCCAAGAGCGGCGATCGCTCAAACCCCCTCCCCTCGGACGACTGCGAGGACTAGAGGTAGTGACCGCCATATTGGTCTTTATCAGCATCTCCCTGCCCCTGCATGGGCTGCTAACGGCAATCAATGAACTTTTTATCAGAACGGGTCTCCTTCGTCCCATTCAAGCCTTTTTCAATAACTACAACGGTCAGATTATCCTGTTCTTGATCGTCTGCACCGCCATCTCCCCCTGGCTCTTAGACGCGATACTACGTCTCAATTGGGGCAGCCGTAGCTTTTCCCTAACTCAACTCGGGACCTTTAGCCCCGAAGCCAAACAGGCCCTGCGTCAACTCTGCCGCAACCATCAAATTGCCATCCCGCAATTGCGCCTCATTGCCGACGACGCGCCGATTCTCTTTAGCTATGGAACCCTGCCCCGTTATGGCCGCCTAGCCATCAGTCGCGGTCTCCTCAACCGCCTCAACTCCGAGGAAATTGCCCTGTTAGTCATCGCCGAACTAGCCCACATTCGCCATGGGAACCTCCTGGCCCTGTCCGGCTTCGGGGCTATCTTGCAACTGCCCTATACCCTCTATCTCCAGAGTAGTCGTTTAGGAGATTGGCTGGGCGATCGCGCCTCAAACAGCTCCCAAACCGCACTGGTGATTCTTTATCAAACCGGCTTTTGGCTGACAGCCATCCTATCCAGCCTCAGTTATGGCCTCTTCAAACTCTGGCGCTATCCCATTCTTCCCCTCTCCCGCCTGCATCACAGTTATCGCGATCGCCTCGCCTTGGACTTGAGCGGCCATCCCAACGGCCTCACCCGAGGCTTACTCTCCCTGGCCCAAGCCATTGGCGAACATCGACGCCAGCACCCCGAATCGGGCAGCCTCTACGAAAGTTGGGAACCCCTAACCCCCATCGGCGATCGTGATGGCCAAATCTCAGGCCAATTACTCCACCACTATCCCCCCGAAACCCTCTTTTCCTGGCACTTAAAAAGCCCCTACGCTCCCTGGCTGAATCTCAACCAAACCCATCCCCTCCTCGGGCGGCGTTTATATCGTTTCCAGCGTTGCGCCGAATTTTGGCAAGTCTCCCCCCTCCTCAACTGGGCCGACGCCACCCCAGTCAAACCCCATCTGCGCACTCCCGGCCTCTTTCGCCTGCAAGGAGCGCCCTTTTTCGCCACCGCGATCGGCATCGGCTTCGCCCTCGGTCCGGCCCTCATTGGCTGGATCGATCGCCTCTTTAAACTCCGCTACGTCGGCTGGCTGTATACCGATCGCTGGTGGCTTTTATTGGGGCTAACCCTGGGTGGATTTGCCGTAGGAACAGTCCTTCGCTTCAACGCCTTTTTCCCCGAGTTAAAACCCCAGCTTTTCCATGACTCACCCGACTGGCACAAATGGCTCACCAACCCCCAAGCCTTGCCCATTGATAGTTTCCCAGTGAAACTCTCAGGACGATTGCGAGGACGCAAAGGAACCGAAAACTGGCTCGGTCAAGATCTCGTGTTAGACCTCGACGATTGGCAGATTCCTCTCCATATCTGTAGTCGTTTCGGTCCTCTGGGGGAGGTTTTACCGCAACCACTACGCCCTCTGGAAGCCTGCGATCAGGAGGTAGTCGTCACGGGTTGGTTCCGTCGTGGGGTTAGCCCTTGGATTGACGTGGATCAGATACAGTGTTCTCAGGGAGAAACTCCGCCCAATGGACATCCTGTTTGGTCAATTATTGTCGTCTTGTTAGGTGCCGTTTGGGGGGCGTACTTTCTCGTTCGAGGTGGATTATAAGACCTAGGGATTAACCCCTAATTCAAAACGGCGATCGCCAATGATTTCCCCTATACTCTTTCCAATACTTTGAGGGTACAGTAACAGAAATACTTTTGGAATAATCGCAGGCTTGACACTCGAAGGTCATCTGTTGAAGTCCACTACTGCGACGGTTAACATGAACCAAAACCTCAGTGCTACAAGTTACCGTCAACTCTTGACAATTTGGACATTCTTTAAACTTGTTTTTAACTAAGCGATAACCTCTTAAATGAAAGTGAGACAAAATGGGCGTACAATTGGGACAATTCAAGCCTTGAAATGAGGTACTTCCAAGTTGTTGAGCGACCGTTTGCGGCTGAGTTAATCCATCCTCGACTTGCTCCTTTGCAACAGGTAACAAGTCCGCCTGACAGGTTTGACAAACAAAGTGAATCTTCGACTGAATCCAATATTGGGTAATGTCATAGACAATCCACATGACTCCCAATGAGGTTATACCATAGAGAACCGCCATTAGGAACATATGTTCTCCCCACAAAATATACAGGAGAAATAGAAAATTGATGAAGATTACCAAAACAACCGAACTGATAACAACCAAAGCAATTCCCCGCACCAGTAAGCGAATCGGGAATACCGCTAAGCTGAGAGTTCGATAAAATCCCTCTCGATTCAGAGCAATTCTCCAGTAATGACCCGTCGATTTAGCAAGAGTTTGACCCCAAACAATAAGAACTTTGATGATAAGAATCGCCAAAATACCTAGACATATAATCCCGGCTAAATTATAATAAGGGTCGATAAAAATTGTTGCCGTCAAGAGTCCCATCGAGAGAGAGAACGCACAAAATCCCAGTTTAAGAACCGCTGAATGATAGAGAGCGCGATCGCGGTGTCCGGGAACCTGCGATCGCCCATTTGGGTCTAATTCAATCTGACCCCGTAGCTGAGGAATAAGATGTTTTATCCCCGAAATAGCGACTCCCCAAAATGCTAAAATCACACAACCGAGTAACCCAACCTCAAACAAATTGAGTTGAACAGGCTCTTGAGCGGAGCGTAACAGCATCAAGAAATTCTTGAAGATTATAGCGTTGTCTGTAAAAGTTCTGGGTGACTCGATTATCTCTTCAATCTCTTCAATCCGTTGTTCACGATTCTCAGACTCAAAACGTTGTAGCCGCCACCGTTGTTCAAACTCCTGTTGTTCCCAATTCTGACTCATCCTCCCGGTGGAGTCCTCCAGCCAACGCCGAGATAACGACTCCTGAGAAACCCCCTCTGGCGTCATCCATCCATAACTCAGCCGAGGGAAAAGAACCAGGCTTAAACCCAACACAACACCGCAAATCACTATCAGGGGTTGATAATTTCTCCCGAACCCTCCCCACCACAAGCGACGCTGGCTATTCCGTCTCAGCCTTATAAAAAGCCTGATAACTTTGCAGCCATTTCCATAAACCTCATCAAGCCAACCCAAAAAATTCAGCATTTAAACACAATTTTTGAAAAATGGTATCACTTAACCGTCTCTGGCTTTATGAGTTGATACTATGTTCTTCTTTAGAATAACCACAGATTTGACAGTTATAGGTCGTCTGCTGAATCTTCCTGTTGGAACTCAGAGAGGGTCCTAATGTCGATAATGTCTTAGTTACGGTAAATTCTTGGCAATTTGGACAGTTGTCAAACATCCAGGGATTGATCACACAGCTTTGCAAATGAAAGTCAGACCCATGACCCGTACAACTCGGACAGTTCCAGCCTTTAAATTGGGTACTCGATAAGTCTTTAGCGACCCTTTGCGCTTCGTTGAGACGGTCATGAAGCCGAGAGTCTGCAACGGACACCAATTCAGTACCACAAGTGTTACAAATAAAATTCCGATTCTTTTCGATCCAGCTTTCGGCTAGAACCGCTGTCCACCAACCATTGACGGAGGAGGCGACGACGCTAAAAAACAAGACGAGGTTAATTCCATTTCCCCACATTCTAATCAGAGAAAAGGAGGGAAATAAGACGAGCCAGATAAAGATAAACGGAATGATACTGTAAACAACTAATGTAAATATGCCGTTGAGGAGTGCTTGAGATGGACTGACTCCCTGTTGCTCAATACTTTTTGCTTTGGCGCTAATAACGACGCTAATACTGGTACGAATTGCCTGAATTATACCGAGTCCTAAACTGATGGCGATCGCAACCACTGCTATATTTACATTCAGGAGAACTAGAGGTAAAAATACTCCCAAAGACAGAAAAAATCCCACAATTCCCGCTTTGGCGAAAACCTGGAAATAACGCCCATGATCAACAGAAGCCTGGATACGAGATTCTCCCCGAGGAGCGATTTGAGTGGGTTGCTTTAATTTATCCTGGGTACTCGAATAAACCGACAGAGAAATAAGCCAACCAACGGCGGCTATACTCCCTAAAATCCAAACCGCATCAAAGTCAAACCAACGCAACCGGTTAATTTCCGCTTCATGATCGAGAAATTGGAATGTTCCTAAACCAGACTCCCTGGCTAGTCCAAAATCTTCCGCCGCAGTCAGTTGAGGAACCAGCACCAGGCTTAAGCCCAAAATAACGGCTGCGATCGCCCTCCAGAGTTTATCAGGCCTCCTGAACCTTCGACGACGCAATATGCGACGGGTCATGCTTGAGTTGAGGCTTTGGTTGAGGCTTAATATAGACTTCATGACGGGGCGATCGCCACCAGTCCAAACCCAGTTAATCCAGCTTAGAATATTCAGCATTAAGAGCAGTTGCCAGATTATATAGGACAAATGTAAGGTAGGACGTTTAAGCCACAATAGAGGCTACCCTATTCTTAACGATAAATCATCAACTGTCAATCATGAATTATCAATTGTTCATAACTCTAATAGCTACCACCAGCACCGCCACCGCCGCTATCACCGCCGCCAAAACCGCCGCCGCCACCGCCGCCGCCGTCAAAACCACCACCCCCGCCACCGCTAACTCCTCCCGTAGAAGTAGTCTGTCGAGCAATGATAATCTCTTCTTTTTTCGAGTAATCACAGACCTGACAATGATACGTTTTTTCTTTCAATCCTGTTTTGTAAGGGGTTGGTTCAACCACAGTTTCCAGCGTATGAGTAACCGTGAACTCCTCATAAACAGGACATTCATCAAATTTCTTCGGCTTGAGACGATAGCTTCGTAGATGAAACTGGGACTCTTGCGGGCAACAGTTGGGACAACGCAAACCCGTAAATTGAGTACTTCCTAACTCTTTTGCCACGGTTTGCGGGTGATTGAGTTTTTCATCAACCCGATGGTCTTCAACCGGGACAAGTTTCCCCTGACAGGTTTGACAAACCATCGTGAGTTGTTTTTGTATCCAAGTTTTCGCCAAATCATAGGCCAGCCAAGCCACAGAGAAGGAAGCCAGACTCGAACAGAAGATAAGGGGGGCGACTGTTGGTTCCCCGGGGGTAGAGGATCGAGCGGTCAACAAAACAATCAAGCCCAGGACCAGTACCAGAGCAATCCCGATGATGACTAACTGCACCAGGGGGTTGAGACGTTCGAGATCGATCTCATCCCACGCTAGGTCAAACTGACCGTCTTGCGAATCCTCGTAAAATTGATTCAAGGCCACGTTCGCCTTAGCAACACCAATTCCTAAGAGCATCACAATGACAATCCAGGCGATCTTGTCATCTAGGATGATCAGAGGAATTAACACCCCAACCGAGAGTGTAAACCCAGCGATCACAGCGACAACTAACAAGCCTTTATAGAGAGTATAATCTCCAAGTCCCATCACCCGCGATCGCCCCCGAGGATCGAGTTCAATCGGGCGACGCAATCGTTGGCGAATCGTCCCATAGCCTAACGCCGAGACTCCCCAACCGACTAAAGCGGCGAGCCAAAAATCGCCCCGGTTATCCATGTCCGCCAACCGATCCGAGACAGAATTGGACAGATTCCCAGGACGATTTCCAGGAACTTGGAACTCCTCCTCCGACAGAACGGCTATCAACGCCTCAACCCCCGCTAGAGTTCCCCCATCGAAATCATCCTCTCGAAACTGGGGAATGATCACCTCATCAATAATCCCGCCAACTTGAGCATCCGGTAAAATCCCTTCAATCCCATAGCCGGTTTCAATTTCGACACGGCGATCGCCCACAGAATGCAGCCACAACACCCCATTATCCACATCCGCCTTCCCCACACCCCAATGGTTAAACAGTCGCGTTGCAAAGGCTTTGGGAGTAGCCTCAGATGACGTATCCCGAACCGTCACCACTGCGATTTCGGTTCCGTTTTGGGCTTCTAACTCACTAATTTTCTGATTCAGTGCCTGTTCCGTCTCCTCACTCAGAACATTGGCCCTATCCGTCACCCAACCGCCATACTGTTCTTGAGGATTGGGAACCTCCTGCACCGTCAGGGCCTGACTCACCAAGGGAAAGCCAATCACCGCCACCGAGAGAAGTAGCCCCCAGATGAGCCTCCTCACCCGTTGCCGATGACGACTCCGCCGCCGTGGCTTAATCCCTTGCCACAAATCTGTTAATGTCCACATGGCCTTCACCTCAAACGGGTTTATCTTCATCAGGGCTAAGAATTGCCGCCAGCACCGCCGCCGCCACTGGCTCCTCCGCCAAAGCTACCGCCGCCACTCCCGAAGCCGCCACCGGCCCAGCCATCAACCCCAGTATGACGATCTAAATCGGCAGCGGGACGATGAGAGGAATCAATACGGTCATAACTTAATTTTCCCTTAGCCGCCATCAGTTCCTCTCGCTCCTCCTGATAGCCGCAGGCTTGACAGGTATAGCCCACATGACACATCCCCGGCCCCGATTCCGTCGCCTCGTCTTCCATCGTCTGGCTGCGAGTCATGGTCAGTTCATGACAATGGGGACATTCCTGAAAATCGATGGCATCCAAAATGTAGTCCCGGCGGTGAACTCGCGAGGAATCCTGGGGGAAACAATGGGAACAATGCCACAGTTCAAAGCAGGGTTACTTTAACCCCTATCTGGAACTTGACATCCATCGGAGGCTATTTCCCAGTAGCTTAACATTTCGTAAGTTCAAAAAACGTTATAATCTTGCTTTAAAATAAAACCAATCTCCAGCCAAGAGCCAAACCGTTAAGTAGGCAACAATACTAAAATGAAAAATAAGGAAAAATGGATAGAAAAACCCCTAAAATACCCGATGAACTCGCACCCGAAATCCTAGAAATTGCCTCCCGTTACTATAGCGAATCTCAGAACAGCTACTCCTTAGCGGAACTGCAAGATGCGGGAGCCGAAGTTCAGATTCCACCGGAATTTATTGAAAAGGCCCTTCAAGATGTTCAGGCCAAAAAACAGCAGGAACAGCAACAACAGCAACAGTCCCAAGAGCGGCGCAAAACCGTACAATGGATTGCCGCTGGAGTGGCCGTAATCCTCTCACTCTGGGGCATTGCTGCCTATAACGGCTTAACCAGTCGCGCCCAAAACGTCGAGGCCCGCTGGGCGCAAGTGGAAAACCAACTGCAACGGCGAGCGGATCTCATCCCCAACCTCGTCACAGTTGCGCGAAGCCAAGCCACCGCTGAACAGGAGCTGATTGAGGAATTAGAGCGATCGCGCCAAGCCTATCTCCAAGCCGCCAGCATCGAGGAACAACAGGCGGCGATCGCCGAAGTCGAAGCCGCCATCGGCCAATTTCAGGAGGCGATCGCCCGTAATCCCGAATTACAAACCTCCCAAGCCTTCCAAAACCTCAGCCATGAAATTGCCGGCACCGAGAACCGTATCGCCGTCGAACGAATGCGCTACAACCAAGCCGTGCAAGCCTATAACCGCAGTTTAAATCAGTTTCCCCAATCCTTCATCGCCAACCTCGCGAGTTTAGATGAAAAGCCCTATTTTGAGGCTCAAACCACAGAGGTTCCTGACGTAGATGCCATCAATTAAACCATTAATAAAACTACTATTTTACCCTAAAAAAACACTGAAGTGCAACCCCAATCCATCTCGTTACTGAGGAGCAAAAAACGAGTAAATCAAGCGAATCACAAGCCAACCGAGTAACGCATAAGCCCCCATTGCCACCAACACATTAACATCCAACACATTGGTTCCCACTAAATCCGTGGGGTTCATAAATAGATTATCAAAAGGCGCAAAAAATGGCTCCGACAAATCATAAATAAAACTAGCAAACATATTCTCAGGATTCGCTCCACTTAAGCGGAGTAGAAACCGTAAAAATAGCAACACCAATAACGCGCTCACCAAATAAGAAATAATGCGAATAATGCGGGAGATGATCAAAGAGAGTTGAGAGATCTCCACCCGGTCTTCCTCACCGTGAAGGCGATCGCGCTCCTCAGGCGAGAGATTGCTGTTCGGATCAGGATTAGGATTCATAACCATGGCACTCCAATGGACTATCTGCCCAAATCATAGCCAGTTTGGCCCCAGGCAGACTAACTCAGTCCCGAACTCAGTCCCTAACAGAGTTTGCGGCGGAGTCATGACCCCATCCCCATCCCGAATCGAGTCTCAGCCAACTCGCCCCAATCCCGGGTCAGATTTGCGTTAGGATCAAAGAGTTCTCTAACCCCTACTTACATACTCGTCCATGGTCGTTTCCCAGTCTCCTGTCAGCGAACACGCCGAACAGCCGATTCGCCTTCCTCGTACCAGCGAGTCGGACTCCATCAAACGGATTCGCCACACCGCCTCCCACGTCATGGCGATGGCCGTACAACGGTTGTTCCCCGGAACCCAAGTGACCATCGGCCCCTGGACAGAGTATGGCTTCTACTACGACTTCGATCGCCCCGAACCCTTCACCGAAAAAGATCTCAAAGCCATCAAAAAAGAGATGGTGAAGATTATCAAACAGAAACTCCCCGTCACCCGAGAAGTCGTCAGCCGAGACGAAGCCCAAAAGCGCATCGAGGACATCCAAGAACCCTACAAACTCGAAATCCTCGCCGACATCAAAGAAGAACCCATCACCGTCTATCACCTCGGCGACCAATGGTGGGATCTCTGTGCCGGTCCCCACGTCGAAACCACCGGCGACCTGCACCCCAAAGCCATCGACCTCGAAAGCATCGCCGGGGCCTACTGGCGTGGGGATGCCAACAACCCCCAACTGCAACGGATTTACGGAACCGCCTGGGAAACCCCCGAACAACTGCAAGAATACAAACGGCGCAAACAAGAAGCCCTCAAACGAGATCACCGCAAACTCGGCAAAGAACTGGGCCTGTTCGTTCTCAACGATGTCGTGGGTCCCGGCTTACCCATGTGGACCCCCAAAGGAACCCTGCTGCGGTCAACCCTGCAAGACTTCCTCAAACAAGAACAACAAAAACGGGGCTACCAGGACGTCGTCACCCCCCATATCGCTCGTGTGGACCTCTTCAAAACCTCGGGCCATTGGCAGAACTACAAAGACGATATGTTCCCCATGATGTCCGACGAGGACTCCACCATTGAAGATGAGCGGGGATTTGTCCTCAAACCCATGAACTGTCCCTTCCACGTGCAACTCTACAAAAACGAATTGCGCTCCTATCGAGACCTCCCCATCCGTTACGCCGAATTTGGCACCGTCTATCGTTACGAACAGTCCGGGGAACTCGGCGGACTAACACGGGTGCGTGGCTTTACCCAAGATGACTCTCACCTGTTCGTCACCCCCGACCAACTCGAAGCCGAATTTCTCAGCGTGGTGGACTTGATTTTAACCGTCTTCCAAAGCCTCCGTTTAACCAACTTCAAATCCCGCCTCAGCACCCGCGACGCCGACTCCGACAAATATATCGGGTCCGACGCCGCTTGGGACAAAGCCGAGAACGCCATCCGCCAAGCCATGGAATCTCGGGGAATGAGCTACTTTGAAGCCCCCGGAGAAGCCGCCTTCTACGGTCCCAAACTCGACTTTATCTTCCAAGATGCCCTGGAACGAGAATGGCAGTTGGGAACCGTGCAGGTGGACTATAACCTCCCCGAACGCTTTGAACTCGAATATGTAGCCGAGGATGGCTCTCGTCAGCGTCCGGTGATGATTCACCGCGCTCCTTTTGGTTCCTTAGAGCGTCTCATCGGGATTTTAATCGAAGAGTACGCCGGAGACTTCCCCCTCTGGTTAGCCCCCGAACAGGTGCGTCTGTTGCCCGTCAGCGAGGAGTTTTTACCCTTCGCCAAAGACGTAGAAGCACAAATGCTGGCCGTTGGCGTTCGTGCTAAAGCCGACACCAGTAACGAACGCTTGGGGAAACAGATTCGCAATGCTGAAAAAGGGAAAATCCCTGTTATGTGTATTGTCGGGGCGAAAGAACAAGAGTCCAACTCTCTCAGTGTCCGCACTCGCGCCTCTGGGGAGTTGGGAGCTTTGGAGATTCCTGAGGTAATCGAGAAACTGACCACGGCGTTACAAACTCGCGGCGACTTCTAATGGGTTGTCCTCGTTGAGTTGGTCAAGTTCAGAAACGGGGTGTCCATCCAGAACACCCCAATTTCTTGGGTTAACCAAAGAAGATAAAATTCAGTACAGCATTGAGTCGGATGGACAGGGTTTTAGTTTCGGTAGCTCAAAACGACAATAACGATCCGATTTTAGGAGCTTTTTTAGAGTTTCTAGCCCGGGATATTGCCAAAAATCCTCAGTGTTTAGAACCGGTTAGCACGAATCTCTTAAGCCGAGTTCAATCCTTACTCGGGGATGTCGATGTCTCTCTTGATGAGCCTCTAGCAGACGAGGATGAGTAGGGGGGCGGATGATGCGACTCGCCAGGACAGCGGCAACGGTTGACTGAGGTGCGGGCGAAGATCGAGATTTCCGTACCAGATGCCTCTCCCCGGTTGATCCCCTGAGCTATAATGACCCTTGGCGTTACGGCTGCCTCCTGGGGCTGGCCGAACTTCTTTTCAATCATCAATTTTCTTATAAAAGCCGTCACTTAATCCATACGTATGACTGTACTGAAACGCTGGCTGAAACTCGCACTCCTCGTCACCCTACTGCTTCCCCTCTCCCTGGGACTCAGTGCCGCCTGGTGGGATGGCGACGACGCGGGGGGAGACCGCCAGAACTATCGCCAAAGCCGGATGCCCCAAGGGGATGCGGTGACTGATCCAAAGGCCCTGCTACAATATGCTCTCCCCATCGAGAACGACTCGGTGCGACGGATTCAAGAACAAATTGAGGACATTGGGCGACAGCTTCGCGCTCGTAAACGCTGGTCCGCTGTGAGTCGCGATGTGCGCGGAGCAAAGTCAACGCTGGCCTATCGCCGCGATGAAATCCTAGAGACGGTGGTTCCCTCGCAACGGGAGACGGGACAGGAGTATTTGCAACGCCTTGATGAGCAAATTCGTGACTTAGAAGCCGTTGCCGAAACGAAAGACCGAGAAGAGGCTTGGATTGTTCGCCGCAAGATTCTCAACACCTTGGGCGAGTTGCAATCGCTCATGGTGGGTGAGTTCCCCTTTGAGATTCCCGAAGAATATGCCGATTTACCCCAACTCAAGGGACGCGCCACGGTGGAAATGACCACCAGTCAAGGAGACTTAACCATGGTCGTCGATGGCTACAATGCCCCCATCACGGCCGGAAACTTTGTGGATTTGGTGCAACGAGGTTTCTATGATGGCATCGACTTTGTCCGGGCTGAAGCCAATTATGTCTTACAAGCGGGAGATCCGCCGGGACCTGAGGATGGGTTTGTGGACCCGGAGACGGGTGAGTATCGCACCATTCCCCTAGAAATTCGGGTTCGCAGTGAGAATGAGCCGATTTATGGCTTCACCCTCGAAGAAATTGGCCTCTATCGTGAACAGCCGGTGCTGCCGTTTTCGGCCTTTGGGACTCTGGGGATGGCTCATCGGGATCTCGATGCCAACAGTGGCTCCTCTCAGTTCTTCTTTTTCCTGTTTGAACCGGAGTTAACGCCGGCGGGGTTGAACTTGCTCGATGGTCGCTATGCGGCTTTTGGCTATGTGGTTGAGGGAGCTGAGGTTCTCGAAAAACTCGGCCGGGGCGATCGCATCGAATCGGCTCGCGTCGTCGATGGCGAGCAATATCTGGTCACCAGTCAGTCGTGAACAGTTCTAGGTTGAGAATTGGCCCTTAATTAAAGAACCGGTCCCATTGACTGATGAACAGTTGATTCCCCTCCTAATTATCCTTGAGTCTCTATGCACGCAGACCCTTCCCCTGAGCAGACGATTCTGGAGGTTCGCAATCTCCAGGTTCAATTCCAAACCAATGAACGCCTGGTTCATGCTGTCGATGATGTCAGTTTTCAGGTTCCTCGGGGTCAAACCTTGGGCATTGTTGGGGAGTCGGGATCAGGGAAATCCGTCACGTCTCTGGCAGTGATGGGATTGGTGCCGAGTCCTCCGGGTAAGATAGCAGGAGGGGAAATTTGGTTTAGGGACCCAGTCGTCGGCGATCGCGTCAACCTTTTAAATCTCCCCCCGAAACAGCTACGACGCTATCGGGGCGGGCGCATCGCCACCATCTTTCAGGAACCAATGACCGCCCTAAACCCGGTCTATAGTATCGGGTTTCAGTTGGTTGAGGCCATTCGCCTACATCGTAAAATCTCCAAAGCCGAGGCTCAACAACAGGCGATCGCCCGGCTGCAAGAAGTGAAGTTACTCCCCCCCGAAGAGCAGCTTCAGGACGAGGCCTTAGCGGCTCTCGGAGGCGTCCAGGCCGCTCCAGGACGGCGAGAGGTCTTGCAAGAGGTCGAACGGCGCAAACAGACCCTCCTCAACCGCTATCCCCATCAATTCTCTGGGGGACAACTGCAACGGGTGACCATTGCCATGGCGATCGCCTGTGACCCCGCCCTCCTGATGGCCGATGAACCCACCACCGCCCTTGATGTGACAGTCCAGGCGACCATTTTGCAACTGTTGCGGGAGCTGCGATCGCGCCATCAGATGTCCATGATTTTCATCACCCATGATCTCGGCGTCATTGCCGAAATCGCCGATCATGTGGCCGTCATGTATCAGGGTAAAATCGTCGAAACCGGTAGCCTCAGCGACATTTTCTCCCGCCCACAACATCCTTACACCCAGGGACTTCTGGCCTGTCGCCCCCAAACAGAACTACGATTGCGCTGTCTCCCCACCATTGCCGACTTCATGACGGCCCAAGCCCAGACCTCACCGCCCTCCGTCAACAACGAGCAACCCCAGGTCGCAGAGCGAGATAGTCCTCCTCCTAAAGACTCTCAGAGCGACCCTCCAGCGACCGAAGAAGCCTCCCAAACTGATGATTCCGACACAAATGTCATCCAGTCCTCGCCCCTAACCTTACTGACCAATCCTGAAAACCGCATCTCTGACCTAGAGATGGCCCAACGCCTGGCCCATCTACAACGGCAACCTCCCTTACTGCAAGTTGAGAACCTGCAAGTGGGGTATCCCGTGCGCGGCGGTCTCTTTGGCCAAACCCAACGCTACGCCATGGCCGTCAACGGCATTTCCTTTCATGTCTATCCCGGAGAAACCCTCGGTCTCGTGGGAGAGTCCGGTTGCGGAAAAACCACCCTGGCTCGAACCTTATTACAGTTGATTGAACCCACCAGTGGCCGGATGTTCTTTGAAGGTCAAGAGATTACCCATCTCAAAGGTAAACAACTGCAAGGCCTGCGCCGTAACATCCAAGCGATTTTTCAAGATCCCTTCAGTTCCCTCAATCCTCGCATGAGTGTTGGGGCGGCGATCGCCGAACCCCTGAAAATTCACAACGTCGGTGGCACCCCTCGCCAACGACGAGAACGCTGCATTTGGCTTCTCGAACGGGTGGGACTCAGCGCCGACTGTCTCAAACGCTATCCCCACGAGTTTTCTGGCGGCCAGCGGCAACGGATCTGTATTGCCCGGGCCTTGGCCCTCAATCCCAAATTTGTCATCTGTGACGAATCCGTCTCAGCCCTCGATGTCTCCGTACAGGCTCAAGTTTTAAATCTTTTGCGCCAATTGCAAGATGAGTTTGGCTTGACCTATATCTTTATCTCCCATGACCTGAGTGTCGTGAAGTTTATGAGCGATCGCATCATGGTCATGAACCAAGGCAAAATCGAAGAAATCGGGGCCGCTGACCGAGTTTATCGTGAGCCAGAACGCGAGTATACCCGGCAACTGATTGCCTCAATTCCCAATCCAGCGGCCCTGCTGCAAAGTGCCTAGTCAGGCCCCCCAATATCTCAAATTGCTACAGTTTGCTCCCAGATTCACCTAGCCATCCCCAAGAGTCGGTAGTATCTTGGGTGTAACCTGATGGTATTTCCTGGAAACGCCTCAGACAATCCATTAGAACCTGGTTAGGGGAGTGACTGTATGCCCATGCAACTCAATCCGTCGAAATTCCCAATTCATTGGGGAATTGCCCTCGGTGCGATCGCCTGCACCCAGCCGGCGATCGCCTCGACGGTCTCATCAGCGTCCAATCTGCCCACGTCATCATTAAACCCAACCTCGGGACATGAAGCCCCCCAACTGGCCCAAGGCTTCAACTTTGAAACCGAAAGTCCCACGCGCTTCATCCCCATTCTCGGCCCCATTCCCAGACAACGGCCAGAAGTCTATTCCCCCGAAATCCTAGAACGCCTCCGTTCCGGCTTTTTCCTCGGTGGTGACTTTGGCATCGAAAGTGCCGAAGGGATCTTCGCCGGATTACGTCTCGGCTACCGTGACGAAGAAGGACGTTCCATCGTCTTTACCGGCGAAGGAGGAGAGTTTCTCGCCGGGGCCGATGTCACCTATACCCAAGCCGCCTTCAGTGGCGATGAAAATGGAGACGGCCGGCGAGTCGGCTACCGCCTCTCAGCCAACTTCAACAATACCCGCGACAACGCCTTTCTCAGCGACGACGATGACGAGGATGTCCGCGAAGTCTTCCTACCCATTGGTGACGAACATGAACCCTGGGTGAACCGGATTGGCTTTGAGAGCCAAGTCGTCGTCCCCGTCAGCCGCACCACCGTGCTAATGCCCGGACTCAGCTACGAGAAAATCCGCATCCAAAACCGAGCCTTCGACGACGACCTCTTTCCCCTCGATGAAGAAGGCAATCAACTCTCCGCCAGCGACGATGGTAAAGATGACATCGTACTGCTGAGTCTCTTTGCCCTACAAGACAACGCCAGTCGCGACGAGTATGGCTTTCCCCTATCGGGTAACGTCTTTCAATTGGGAACTGAACAATCGATTCCCACTGGAAACAGCACCCTTGACTTCAACCGTCTCAGTGCTGGTTATGTCCAATATCTCCCCGTCAACCTCTTCGGATTTGCCGAGGGACCCCGCACCCTAATTTTAGGACTGCAAGGGGGAACCATTCTCGGAGATGTTCCCGGTTACGAAGCCTTTAACCTCGGGGGATTTAACTCCGCCCGAGGCTATGGCCAAGGTGACGTCGGAACCGCGAGCAGCTTCATTCAGGCCCGGTTAGAATACCGCTTCCCCATCGCCGTTACCCCCGGCGGTTTTTTTGAGGAATTACGCGGTAGTCTAGGGGTTCAATATGTCTCGGATTTCGACACCGCCTCTGATGTCATCGGTCGTCCGTCTGAAGTACGTAACGAACCCGGAGACGGTTTCGGATTTAGTGTTGGTTTCCACTTCTTGGACCTAAATGTCCCCGTTGTCGACACCTTACGGGTCACGGCTGGGGTCAACGATCGCGGTGACTTCCGGGCCTATTTCTCCATCGGCCCAGCGTTCTAGGCCGTTATTGGTTTTGGCAACACCCCCTCTAAGTCGCTAGACTCAGAGGGGATGTCGATTACGCAAAGCGATTGAATTGAGAACATTCGAGTTTACAGTCGATGGTCCCCCTGTGTCTCAGCAAACTCGGCGACGACAACGACTGAAAGTATGGAAACAGCAGGTTCGTCAGGAAGCTGAGACAGCGTGGCCAGACGCTTCTCCTCCCTTGACGGGTTTATTGGGGCTGCAAGTCATTTATTTTTATCAAGATCATGACTTGGATATTGATAACATCGTTAAGCCAATTCAAGATGCCTTAATTGGACTGGTTTATGATGACGATGTCCAAATTACGGATATTCTCATTTGTAAAAGACGACTGGATAAAACGTTTAGAATCACCAATTCATCGTCAGTGTTGGAAAAAGGATTATCTAACAATCAGGAATTTTTATATATCTTGATTAGTGAATGTCCCAAGCAAGAGGTATTAGAATTATGGACTCTTTAACCAACCAGAAGCGAGATACAGAACTGCTCGACTTGGAACAAGACTATCGCAATCAAGGATATGAAACCGTTTCAGCCTCTGAATCTCTCCAGGATGCCTTTGGGTTGACTCCCGAGTTCGTTACCACCCATGCTCCTGATCTCCTCCTGCGTCGAGGTCGTGAACTCGTGATCCTTAAAGTGACCTCCCGTAACGAACTTGGCTCCCCTCAACTGGCCCAACTCACCCAAGAGATAGAACAACATGACAACTGGAGATTAGATTTACTGGTCTTAGCCGAGCCACCTAAACCTCAAGACAGCGACTCCAGTTGGCAAAAGGACGAGATTTTAGCCCGACTCAAGACCTTAAAACCTTTAATTGAGCAAAACCCAGAACCCGCCTGGCTCTACAGTTGGGCTATACTCGAAGCCACCCTTAGACTCATCGCTGAGCAAGAGGAGATTCGGCTCAAACATCAGGATTGCGCCTATCTGATTAAAATTATGGTGTTTGAAGGAGTCTTATCTCGCCAAGACTACCAGGACTTGCACAGCCTGCTTCCCCGACGTCATCAGTTCAGTCATGGCCTCAAAACCCCTCCGATTGAACCAGAAGCCGTTCGTCGGATTGTGGAGGTGATTGAGAGCCTATTCGTTGAATTTATCAACAACAACCCACAGGGCTGCGGTTCGGTTGAGATGGACAACAGTCGCGACGATGCTGAGGTTGTCAGGGGCTAATTCTGAGAACTCGCCTCTACTCACCCTTCAACGCCGTTTTAATCCGTTTCCGCCGCCGCAGGGGAATGGCCTCAAAATGCAACTCATTCTCCCGTGCATCGGCACAAATCAGCGAATGGGGCGAAAATTGACCGCTGAGAATCGCTCGACTCAGAGGACGCACCAATAGCCGTTCTACGGTGCGCTCAATCTCCCGAGCGCCTAACTCGGCATTGTAGCCCTGTTCCATCAGTAACTCATAGGCCGTTTCCGTCAGTTTCAGCCGTAGATGTTGCCGTTGTAACCGTTGGTGGACTTGCTCAATTACTTTCTCCACAATTTGCCGTAACGTGTCCACTGAGAGAGGATCGAAATAGACAATTTGCCCGATACGGTTGAGGAGTTCGGGCCGCAGAGCTTGGCGTAAACTCTTGAAGATGCCCTCACGATAGCGTTGACGATCGCCCGCCTCAAACTCCCCAGACTCTCCAGACTCTAAACCAAACCCTAACGTCCCCTGAGAACTCACACTCGCTCCCAAATTGGAGGTCATGATAATAATCGTCTCTCGGAAGGACACCTGATGTCCGTGGCTATCGGTGAGCCGTCCCTCATCCAAAATTTGTAGGAATAAATCCAACACCTGGGGATGAGCTTTCTCAATTTCATCGAACAGCACTACACTGTGGGGATGGGTGCGAATGGCCCCGGTTAACTGGCCCTCCCCTTCATGACCAATGTATCCCGGCGGTGCGCCAATTAAGCGGGAGGTGGAACTCGGCTCCATATATTCAGACATATCCACCCGAATCAGTTTTTGGGGACTGTCAAAGAGAAATTCCGCCAACGCTTGCGCTAACTGGGTTTTGCCGGTTCCCGTCTGTCCCACAAATAAAAACGCTCCCACAGGCTTCTGAGGTGCTTTTAAGCCGGCCCGAGCGGTCCGAATGGCGTCGGCTACTGCGGCGATCGCCTCATCTTGGCCCATCACCTGTTTTTGCAGGGCGCTTTCGAGTCGCAACAGGCGCGATCGCTCATCCTCAGAAATCTGTTGCAGAGGTAAACGACATTGATGGGCCACCACCCGCGCAATATCACTGCGACTCACCGAACGTGGCCCCGACAGAGGTACCCCTTTCTGAGCCAAAATCCCCCCGGAATCCAAGCGGGCCTCAGCACAGGCGCGATCGATCACATCAATCGCTTTATCCGGGAAACGGGCATCACTCACATAGCGGCCCGTCAACTCCACCGCCGCCGTCAAAGCACTATCGTGAATTTTCAGGTCATGGTGACGCTCAAACTGCGATCGCAACCCCTGTAAAATCGCCTGAGTCTCCTCAGCCGTCGGTTCCGACACCCAAACCACCTGAAAACGCCGTTCCAAGGCTCCATCCTTCTCAATGGTCTGGCGATATTCCCGAACCGTCGTCGCCCCAATACAGTGGATTTCCCCCCGGGCTAGGGCCGGCTTAAGGATATTAGCCGCATCACTGGCCCCCGTTCCCCCAGCTCCCAACACCGTATGGATTTCATCAATAAAGACAATCGTATCCGCCGCCGCACTCGCTTCGCGAATCAGGGCCTGAATCCGCTCCTCAAACTCGCCGCGATATTTAGAACCCGCCAACAGCGACGCCATCGACACTTCCACCACTCGTTTTTGTCGCAGGGCTTCCGGTGGCCCCGAAGAACTGGACAGCCATTGCGTTAAACCCTCGACAATGCAGGTTTTCCCCACACCGGGATCTCCGACGAGAATCGCATTGCGTTTGCGCTTCTGCATCAAAATACTGGCCAGGGCTAGAATCTCCGTTTGTCGGCCCACCACCGGATCGAGTTGACATTTACGAGCCAACTCCGACAAATCTCGACCAAAACAGTCGAGAAGTGGCGTAGCCGGTTTTTCCAAATCCTGATACAGTGGGTCGCCATCGAGGATTAAATGAGGGTCCGCCGGCAACGCATCTAAGGCCCATTCCGCCCCATCGCCGAAGGGAGTATCCACACCACAGGCGCTCATTTCCGAGAGCAGATCATCCCAGGGCGTATTACTGAGTTCACAGAGGGACTGGAGGAGGTGATAGGGACGCACCACCGCTTCATCGAGGGATTGTAGGGCCGAGAGTTCCTCGGCTCGGGCAAAGACTTGCCGCGCATGGGCATCCCGGTGCATAATCCCCTGATGGACTGGTAACGGGCTGGCCGATGAGATTTGCGATCGCAGGCGACGGCGAAAATTGCTGCGATCGAGTCCCCAAGTATCAAACCATTGTTGCAACACTTGGATATCACTGCGGAAATCGCGCTTCTGCATCGGGTTATCGCGAATTTGTCGGGGACAAAACCGTTCTAAATCCAGATCGCAGAGTTTACAAAGTCCCAGCAACAGATGTGCTGGAGAGATCTCGCTCGCATGACCGGATTTTGCTTCGATCGCAGCGATATTCCAAGCGAGAACAGTGCTAGGCGCGTAAACAGCCATTCGCCAATTCCGTGAAGGTCTAAGGGGGGGACGGGACGGGAGCCAGACTGGGGACAAGACCACGAGCCGGGTTGCTAAACCCACCCTTCTCTACACTACATCTTGATCTGAGTCTCGGCAGCACTCGGGCTCAATTCTCCCCGAAAATTCCCCCAAATCGGATTCCTGGGACGATTAGAGATACGTGTCGGGGTTTTGGGCTACCCACCCCAGTTCTGAGTTATTACGAACTTCAAAATGCAGATGGGTTTCAGCCACATCGGGCGTTCCCGTGTTCCCCACGGTTCCCAGGGTTTGTCCCGCATCGACAAATTCTCCCTGTTCCACATCCAGCCTCGCCAGATGAGCATAGCGGGTTTGGCGACCCCGGCTATGGTTAATCACCACGAGATTACCATAGGGCTGTTGAACGCCGGCAAAAGCGACAATGCCATCCTCACTGGCCCGGACTTGGGTTCCGGCTGTTGCCGGTAAGTCCCAGCCACTATGGAAGACAGCCGACGAGGCCCCAGGGGGCAGCACCCAACCGTAGCTTAACAGTGGCTCCACCACAGTCGGCAAGGGATATTCAGCCAACACGGAACTGGCTGAGGGATCGTCCTCCGTTGGAGTCGCATCGGGGGTATCTCGATGGGGATACCAGTTGGCACCGGGGATAAAGGCGACATCGGTGGGCGGATTGCAGTTATTGGCTTCAAAGAGAACATCGGCTCGCACGTTATACTCTTGGGCTAAATCGCTCCAGAGATCGTCGGGGCTAACATTGACTTCAATGCCATCGTAGGGGGGGATGCGCAGCTGCATTCCTGGCCGAACCATGCCATTTCGCACCTGGGGATTCATCCCCATGAGGGTGGTGGGAAACAGATCATACTCGTCGGCGATCGCCTCTAGGGTTTCTCCTGGGGCCACGGTATGCGATCGCACCCGTGACAAAGCCGAGGGAGGACACAAATTCTCACGGCGGGGGCTAAGGCGCGGGAAGCTCGGCCCCCCTGGATCTTGAGCCAGGGTTGGACTTTGACGGATAGTCCCTAAACTGACGGCGAGTAGGCACGATAACACGAACCCACACCACCATCGCCCCGATGGGGAACGACTCCATTGCCACAGGTTTAAAACTCGTTTCATGTCCTTATGCAGCTCAACTGCACGATCAATACTCCTGTGTTAACGTCTTGCGGCAGCGCGATCGCCATGGGATCGGCCTCTTGTTTGAGGGCCACAAGTCCTCCCTTAACTGCCCGAACTCCGCCCCTACAGATTGCGGTGGCGAAAGGGTTTAGCATCCTCACCGCTATAGGTGGCAGCAATATGACCATTCCCCACCACTTGATATTTGTAGGTGACGAGGCCTTCTAACCCCACTGGCCCGCGAGGAGGGAGTTTTTGGGTACTAATGCCCACTTCCGCCCCGAAACCGTAGCGGAAGCCATCGGCAAATCGAGTCGAACAGTTATGGAAAACTCCCGCTGCATCCACTTGGGCGAAAAAGCTATCCACGGCCTGGGGGGCTTCGCTGATAATGGCTTCGGTATGACGGGAGCCATAGGTGTTAATGTGGGCGATCGCCTCAGCCGGGGAATCCACCACCCGAATTGCTAACACTAAATCGCTATACTCGGTTTGCCAGTCGTCTTCTGTTGCGGCCTCCATCTCGACGATTGATTGGGCGATCGCATCCCCCCGCAGGGTCACGCCTTTTTCCTGCAAGGCCTCAGCCAGCGGTGGCAAAAAGGCTTTGGCGACCCCCTGATGAATTAACAGGGTTTCGACGGCGTTACAGGCGGCGGGATATTGGGTTTTGGCATCGACCACAATGGGGATGGCTTTATCGAGGACGGCACTTTGGTCGATGAAGATATGACAAATCCCATCGGCATGGCCTAATACGGGGATTCGGGTGTTTTCTTGCACAAACCGGACAAAGGCGTTGGAACCCCGAGGGATAATTAAATCCACCATGGAATCGAGTTGCAACAGTTCCAGGATTTCCTCGCGAGTGGTCAGCAGTTGAATGGCATCGCTGGGGAGTCCCACATACTCTAAGCCGCGATGAATGGCCGCAACGATCGCCTGACAGGAGCGACTGGCTTCTTTACCCCCTTTGAAAATGACACCATTCCCGGATTTCAGGGCTAGGCTGGCGATTTGAATCGCCGCATCGGGGCGGGCCTCGAAAATCACCCCTAAGACCCCTAGGGGACAGGTGATGCGTTTGAGAACCAGTCCATCATCGAGTTCTCGGTGGAGTTGGGCGACACCGACGGGATCGGGGAGTTTGCCCACATCCCGCACCCCGGCGATGGCCCCTTGCAGTTTGCTTTCACTCAGTTTGAGGCGATCGTAGAGAGGCTTCGCCAGGCCCTCCTGTTGGGCCGCTTCGCAGTCAGCGGCGTTGGCTTCTAAAATCTCCCCAGCGGCCAGGTTCAGGGAATCTGCCACAGCCGCAATGGCTGCATTTTTGGCATCACGGCTGAGATATCCTAACTGTTGCGCCGCCTGACGGGTTCGATGGGCGCTCTCAGCCAAGGACGAAGACGCTACAGTAGAAACAGTCATTCTTACTTCTCCGATTGGGTTAAAGGATCGCTTAAGCTCCTTTCAGTGTACCGTTTGCCGGGGAACCCTTCGACTGGGGCGATCGGTCCCTTGGGGATTTTTTGCCCCTCTCACGTCGATTTGGCTGAGATCTTCGCTACAATTAAGGACAGCTTTACAAAAGTTTAAGAATAGCGCCAACGCAACCATTCACTGAGTCGCCCAGCGAAGATTTATGGACTGTATTATCAACCGTCGCGCCCAATTTTCCGCCGGTCACCGCTACTGGCTCCCGGAACTGAGCGAAGCCGAGAATCGCCGCCAGTTCGGGGCTTGCGCCAATACCCACGGCCACGGACACAACTATGTTCTCTATGTATCAATGGCCGGAGAACTCGATGAGTATGGCATGGTGCTGAACTTATCGAACATCAAACATGATATTAAACGGGAAGTCACCAGTCAGCTTGACTTTTCCTTTTTGAACGAAGTTTGGCCCGAATTTAAGGAGACTTTACCCACCACTGAAAATGTGGCGCGGGTCATTTGGCAACGACTCCAGCCCCATCTCCCCCTCGTCAAAATTCAGCTTTCGGAACATCCTGATTTATGGGCCGATTACTTTGGCAACGGCTGGGAAGCTCATTTAACCACTTGCACTCATTTTAGTGCCGCCCATCGCCTGGCCATTCCTGATGCCAGCGACGATGAAAATGATGCGATTTATGGCAAATGTGCTTATCCCCATGGTCATGGTCACAACTACAATTTAGAAGTGACGGTGAAGGGAGAAATGGATCAACGCACGGGAATGCTAGTTGATTTGGGGGCATTAAATCAACTAATCGAGGATTTGGTGGCCGAACCCTTCGACCATACCTTCCTGAATTATGACATTCCCTATTTTGAGAAAACCGTCCCCACTACTGAGAATTTTGTCCTACATATTCGCGATATTTTGACGCAACCGATTCGCGATTTGGGAGCAAGTTTATATAAGGTGAAACTGATTGAAAGTCCGGGCAATTCCTGTGAAGTGTTGGGAGAAGCGGATGCCGAAACTCCCCCGTCGGAAGCGGAATTAGTGGGTGCAGTTTAACAGCACAAACATACGACAGCGAAGAGGGCGAACCGCCGTTCGCCCCTACAATTGCACTTCCCACTCTCCCCCTCTCGTGTCATGGCTGAAGCCGTGACACGCTCTGGGGGAGGCTCCGCCTCCCCTAAGCTGAACAGCAAAAAGAACCGGGAAGCCATGGCGAAACCCATTACCACAAAAACGATAAAACGTCAAGAGGCGACTTTCAAATCCTAGAATTCTTCCGGAAACTAGGAACGATGGAGATTTCTCAGCCAACTACACCCCGGCAAACTCCCAGAGGACGTTATTGCCGTAGTCGAGGGGATCGGTGACGATGCGACCGATGCGATCGATCTCGGCAAGGTCGTTGGAGGAGAGGTCGAGTTCGGCGGCTTTGGCGTTGTCCTGCGCCTGTTCCGGGCTGCGCGCCCCGACGATCGCAAACGACTCCGGCTGTTTCACCAACCAGGCGATCGCCAGTTGTGCCAGGGTGCAGTGGTTGCGTTCGGCGACGGGACGGAGTTTGTCGAGGGCGGTTTGCACGCGATCGTAGTTGTTGCGATCGGCAAACAGCTTGTTTTTCGCGCGGTGGTCGCCCTCCTCGAACTGGTGATCGCGTCCGAACTTACCCGTCAGCAACCCTTGCGCCAGGGACGAGTAGGCCAAAATTGCGATGTTGTGTTCGACGCAGTAAGGCATTACCCCGTCCTCGATCTCGCGCCAGAACAGGGAATAGGGCGGTTGCAGGCTATCGATGCGTCCGTACTGCGACGCTTCTGCCAGTTGCGCGGCGGAAAAGTTAGACACGCCGATCGCCCGAATCTTACCGTCTGCCTTCAGCTTCGTCAGCGCCGACATGGTTTCTTCAAGGGGAACCACGTCGCTGCCCCAACAGCCGGAGGGCCAGTGAATTTGGTAGAGGTCGATGTAGTCGGTTTGCAGGTTCCGCAGCGATCGCTCGCAGGCTTCGAGTACCTGGTCGTACTTAAGATGGTTGGCAAAGACTTTGTCGGCGTACACCACCTTATCGCGCACGTCAGCCAGCGCCCGCGCCACGATCTGTTCGGAATGTCCGTCGCCGTACTGTTCGGCGGTGTCGATGCTGGTGATGCCCGCATCGTAGGCGGCGCGAATCGTCCGCACCATCTCCTCGTCGTCGATTCCCGTCCACATGGCTTTGCCCGCCTGCCAGGTTCCCAGCAAAACGGGGGTCATTTGCACGTCAGATTTACCAAGTTTGCGCGTGTTCACGGTGAAGTCTCCTTGCAATGAGTTGGGACAATTGAGGGGGATTAGCTTACGATTTCGGTCTTCAGAATCGGGATATATTAGGCTGATGCAGAAACCCGGTCTCTAAACGGTGTGTTCTGGTTTGAGCGTCTCGTTCTCAACGGGAAGCCGGGTTTTTCAGTTTAAAATAGCTCGATTTTAGTCTGGGTTTTGAACGCGATCGAGACTCAGGCTAGACTATCTTTTCAAAAATAGGACGGTTTTAAAAACAGCGCATCCTACTTTGGATGGATAGTGCGATCGGCTCGATGCCGAATCTCGACGACGACGCGGCTGACAATTCCTCGGAGGCGGCGATCGTCAAGCAGCTATGCGGAGGCGATCGACGATCTGACGCTTGCGGCGGAGAATGCCAGTCTCTACAAGGGCTTGCAGGAGCTGAACGAGCCGAAAAGTGTTCAACCTCTGGTACTCCCATAACGTAAGTTTGTTCGGTACGGTAGGAGTAGTGTTTGACTCGGATCGCGTCGCGCAGGCGATCGGGCAGCTTCTTGGGAGGAGGTTGCATGATTTGGGAATGCTTGTGCTGGGAAGTATTAAATTAATCCTAATGCAGCCTTGACGTTCGATCAAAATGGTAGTTATATTTTTCCGAAGCAGACGGGCTGTGAATGCGTAAGAAGTGCGGCGGCTGTGTTCCTGCGGAATAAGAATCCGTCTACAAAAACCGTGCGAATCCTTAAATTAATAGGGTCTTCGGGGTTTAAGGCATAGAATGTGTAGTATAATAAAAAAAACAGGATTTTGATCGCTAAAATCCCTGAAGTTTCGTTGGCTTATTTTTTCTTTCACCCTAAACTCGGAAGACCCAATTAACAGGAGGTTCAAGATGTATCAAAAAGAGATAGAAATTAAAGCAGATTTAGAAACTCGTCCAGCAGCACAGTTTGTTAAGGAAGCAAAGTCATTTGACGCTGAAATTGTCGTAACCGCTAATGGAAAGAGTGCAAGAGCAAAGAGTCTTTTTAAACTGCAAGCTCTTGGGTTGGTAAAAGGTACTGTAATTACCATTTCTGCAGAAGGACGTCAAGCGCAAGCCTCAGTTGACCATTTAGCTGATCTCATAGAACAACTGTGTTAGCTCGAGGTAAGGTAAACTGACTTGGCTGTGTTCCTGATAAATAAGAAGCCATTTAAAACGAACCGTGCGGAACCTTGAATTTCAGATGATGGCAAGGGGACTAAAGTCCCCGAGTCGCTTTTCCACCCCGCTCTAAAGAGTCGGGGCTATCAAGCTCCCGAATCCTGGCGTATCCAGGAATAAACGATCGCGACTCATTCGTTTCGATGACTTTAGCCGTAATCGAGTTACTCATAGGGTTTGTTTTTGACACTCCCTGAAAATGGGAAGGCAAGGGGCTTGCTGAGGTGGAACTGATGGTTCAGTGCCAGTCGGAACAACCCGGCGCTCATCCGCTCATCATTGATATGATAGATGATAGAGCGCGGGCAAAACCAAGTGGAGGGTTCCCAATTTCTCGGCAACTGCCTCAACTAACTATCCTTATTCGCCTGAAACGCCTCGCGATCGCTCATCTCCACATCAATCCGAATCGACTCAATCCCATCCCGAGCCGCCAAAGACAGCATCGAATCTAATTGCACCCAAACCAGAAGTGCTGTGGGAATGACAACAATTGCACCTAGGGGATAGGCAAACAGGGGCGGAACTTCAAAGGTCGATAAACTCGTACAAACGCAAATCGTGGCAAACAGACAAGTGAACAGATAAGCCAGCTTTAAATTTGGCGTTTTATAGTGAATTTCTGAAGGATTGCCCTTCGACTTCCATAGAGCAAACTGATATTCCAAAATATCTTTAAAAACAATCCCGCAGAGAACCGCAAAGATACAACTAATCACAACAATCGTGTAACTCGGTAAATTGGCTAGGCTGGAAAAATTCATAATTTTTAGAAATTTATTGAGTTCTTCGCCAATTGTAACACAAATCTTAACAAAAAATAGCCCTTAACTCCTTGACAAAACGAAAAAAGCCCCCCAAAAAATTAGGAGGGCTAAATCGGCAGAGCCAATCAAGATGATTAGGAGGCTAAAGCAACCTGTACCATCTGCTGAAGCTCACCATTTTGATAGAGTTCGATCGCAATATCCGACCCGCCAACGAACTCCCCATCAATATAGAGTTGAGGAATCGTCGGCCAGTTAGAATACTCCTTAATCCCTTGGCGAATGTCAAAATCCTCTAAAACATCAACCGTTTGATAGGGAACACCAAGGCTATTGAGCATTTGCACGACGTTATTCGAGAAGCCGCACTGGGGCATCAGTTTATTTCCCTTCATGAAAACCAGCACTTTATGCTGTTTCAACAGGTCGTCGATTCGTTGCTTAACATCTGGGGTCATGGCAATTCAATAATGTGAGTTTCGTGTAAATGGAGTTCAGAGGACTGGTGAAAAAGGGGCCGTTTATACCTTAGCCAACTTGGCCAGCGGCCGCCCACTTTTCTGGAGTGTAGGTTTTCAGCGCTAGGGCGTGGATGGCTTCTGAAGCCAATTCACCACGCAACGCACCGTAAACCAGTTGATGCTGTTTGACCAAGGATAGGCCAGCAAATTTTGGGGAAACCACGACGGCTTCGAGGTGATCTCCGCCACCCGTGAGGTCCCGAACCTGCACTTCGGCTTCACCGAGTTCCGTTCGGATAATGTCTGCGACGCGATCGAGGCTAACCATGCCTACTCCTTACAATTCGTTAGGGCTTTTCAAACTTCTATTAAGACATTTTGACATCCTCCCACGCTAATTCAAAGAATATAGCGTGGAATTCCCACCATCACTGATGAGGTTTCCTCTTTCTACGACTCGGCTTACCTTGAGGAGTCTCCCCACCAAGGCAGAGGTCGATATCTCCGGAGGCGTGAGTTTCCGTATGCCCTACGGTACTTACTTATTGACTGAAGATTGTGATTCCTTACCCGGTCCTGCACCTTCAAGTCTTCATAGGCGACCCAGTCGTTAGACTGGCTGACGCACGATGCCATCTTAATGGCAAAGTTTTTACGCTGCCTACTTACCTTGAAGTATTTCCCGATTATACTACAGTGGTTGCCGCGATTCATCTCAACGTTGACGTTGAATCGAAAGATTACAACGTGAGCCTTCTCGCGGGGTAGGTAAAGGAATTGTCGTATCAGATCCCCCGAAGCCTAAGTTTTTTTTGCCTAGAGTGACGGCGAGGCCCCAACCCGCGGCCCTCAGCCTCCAACCTCAGCGCCCTATCAGAGAGCGTGAATCACATGGGTGACTCGCCCCAAAAGATAAAACTCGATCGCCTCCGTGAGCCAGAGAATCGGATACTCTGGGTTTTCGGGAACGAGAGCTAGGCGATCGCCCTCACAGCGGAGTCGTTTCACCGTCAATTCCCCATTCACCACCACAATCACAATATCCCCATCCTCGGGTTCAGGAACCGTATCCACCAGCAGCAAATCCTCCGCCTCAATCCCCGCCCCAATCATCGAATCCCCCATCGCCCGGACACAAAAACTCGCCTCCGGGTGAGCCGTTAAATACTCATGAAGATCCAAATTTTGCTCAATCTCATCGGTGACTGCACTCGGGACCCCCGCCGCCACCCCATGAGAATAGAGCGGTAAACGGGGCCAGTTCTCCCCCCTCTGCCGCAATCGTTGCAGATGTGGCACAATAGCCTCGAATCGTGAGCGATCCCAGGTAGCCAAAACCTCCCGAAGTTGCTCAGCTAGACTGATCGGTAGGCGCATCGCTGTCGTCGGTTCCCCATATTTTCCCGTTCCTGGGGGACGACCTGCGCCAGCCCGTTTGCCTCCACGACCCATACAACTCCCTTCCGGTCTTACATTTAAGTACAATAATCAAAATTATAGTCTGTCCTCCCCCAACTCGCACCCCCCCCAGACCATGACTGAGCCAATCACCATTGTTGTTAAACTTTTCGCCGCCTATCAAGAGGCCTATCAAGTTGACCAACTCACCTGGCAATTTCCCGCCAACAGTCCCGTCTCCTGCGTCTTAGATCGCTGCCTTGCCGAACATCCCCAGCTTCAGAATTGGCGCGATCTAACCCGCTTTGGCATTAACCTAGAGTTTGTTAGTCCACAGACGCTTCTACAAGACGGCGATGAAGTGGTTTTAATTCCTCCCGTCAGCGGCGGCTAACCCCAATCCACAATCAACCAAACTCCTGATGACTGTCGTTGTTTTCACTGATCTCGATGGAACCCTCCTCAATAGCCATGATTACCGCTTTGACGAAGCCATCCCCACCCTCGTCCTCCTAAAACAACAGAACATTCCCATCATCCCCGTCACCAGTAAAACCCGGATTGAAGTGGAATCTCTACTTCAGCAGTTGCAATTCAAATCACCCTTCATCGTCGAAAACGGCAGTGGCGTCTTTATTCACCCAGACGATCGCCGCTTTGAACTAAAAGAGACCGAATCCTGGCAAGGGTATCAACTCAAGCGATTGGGGGGACTCTATCGGGAGGCTCGTTCAGCCTTAGCACAACTGAGTCAACGGCTTGGGGTGGAGTTACAAGGATTTGGCGATTTGACCGTTGCCGATCTCACCGCCATCACGGGCTTGTCTCCTGAGGCGGCGGGGCAGGCGCAAACTCGTGAGTTTAGCGAACCCTTCGTGACCCCGCGAGGCCTCTCCCCGCAAGAGATTGAGGCGGCGGCGGCTGAGTTGGGGGTTCGGGTTGTCGTCGGCGATCGCTTCTCCCATCTCATTGGCCAACAGGCCGGCAAAGGCCAAGCCGTTCGCTGGCTCATTCAGCAGTATCAGCACTCCGGCCCGTTGACCACCGTCGGACTGGGCAATAGTCCCAATGATTTAGAGATGCTGCAAGCCGTCGATCGCCCCATCATTATCCCCAACAACAAAGGCCTCATTCATCCCGGACTGAGCCATCTCAAGGCTCAAATTGCCCCCCATGCAGGCGCTCAAGGCTGGGCGGCGGCGATCGCCCCCATCGGGCGTCAATAGTCCACGAGCCTCCCCTTACAACTCCCGAAACCGATAGACCACCGCTCCCGTGGTCTCATCATTGCCCACATCCACATATCCCGTTTTCGCCAAGTCCATCAAGAGCTTCTCGGCCCGCTCAAAGGACAACCCGGTCGCCATCACCGCTTGTGTAACCGTCAGTTGTCCCCCCTGGCGTTGGGCCACCTCCAGCAGCTTCATCACCTGTTCATCCTGAGTCGCCTTCGGTAAAACCCGACTAATTGAAGTTTGGGGTGTTAGCGGCACTCCTGAATCAGATACCCCTAATTTGGCCCGAATTTTCTCCTCTTGCTCCTGGGCCATCCCTGGAATTAGAAATAAATCAATTAAGCCGCCAATTTCCCCAACCCCTGGAACCATCCAGAGAAATCCTGTGAAGATTTTGCCGTTATAAAACCGGTGTAGGCCCTTTAGGGGACGAACCGTAGAGCCGACAAAAAAGGCAATTAACCACAAAAAATAGCTGGTGCGAACGCGAGCTTGATATTCGGGGGTTTCTTCCGTCTTGGCTGAAGTCGGAGCCAAATTGGACGAGTCAAACAGGGAATAGCCTGGCCCGGGAGAGTCGGTTGTCAGTGAAACCGGACTGACTGAACTCCCCTGAGATTTTGGCACATAGCTCGGACGCGGATTCTCTAAGTCCGAGAGAATCGCCGCCGGGGAACGGTAACGTCGGCCTGTGGCGGTTTCGACCATTTTGTCTAAGACCTTCAGCAAATGGGGGTCAACCCTGCGTCCCTGATCGAGGTAATCCTGCCAACGTAGTTTGCCATCGTTACTGTCATACAGGTCAAAGGGGGCAATGTTGGTTAACAGATGAATGCAGGTGACCCCCAGACTATAGATATCACTGGCAAAGGTGGCTTTGCCCATCGCCTGTTCTGGGGCGGCATAGCCGGCTGAACCAATGCTAGTTCCGGTCAGGGCTAAACTGGCAGCGGTAGCGAGTTTGGAAGCGCCAAAATCGACGAGGTATAGCCGTCCGTTCTGACTACGAATCAGATTGGCTGGTTTGATGTCTCGGTGGATGACTTTGTGATCATGGACAAACTGAAGCACCGGTAGGATGTCTTTGAGAAGGGCGAGGATTTCGCGATCGCTCAAGCAACCGGCGTTTTGCAGTTCTTCTTCAAGGTTGCAGCCGTTGATAAATTCTTGAATCAGGTATTGGCGTTGGTTCCATTGGAAATGGGCCAAGAGATCCGGGATTTGGGGATGGCTGCCGAGTTCATCGAGCCGTGTGGCTTCTTGCTGAAACAGTTGCGCCGCGCGATCGCGGTTCTGACTTCCCTGTTCCCGTGGGCTAAATTGTTTGATGACACAGGGGGGTTTCGAGGGCTTATATTCATCAACCCCGAGAAAGGTGCGGCCAAATCCACCCACGGCGATCGCCCGCAGTGGACGGTAACGCTCCCCCACCAAGAGCGGAGAACCACAGGTCGCACAGATCGAAGCCGTGTTACTGTTCTGGGGCTGAGGACAGTCGGGGTTGAGGCAAAACGTCATTGCTGGTGCTGATACAGAAAACGTCAAGGGGAAGTGTCAAGGGGAAACGTCAAGGGGAAGCGTCAAGGGGAAGTGGTGAGCCAAGAGACTGTCTATCGATGTCAGATGATTGAGGTTAGACAGCGGGCGATCGCCCTCAACTCCCGCTCAACTCCCGCTCAACTCCCATTGTGACAAATTGGCCGCATTTCGGTTTTGTAACGGAATGTTGCAGATTGTTATAACTTTTAACGAAATTCCCGCCGTCTCCCTCTCCCAACATTGGTACACTGAAAACCAATAGTAATTTCGGCGCAATTTCGGCAAACCTTTAGCATTCGCCGACCCCTGGCGGACTCAAACTCCGTTCGTCACGGTCTAAATCTAAAACAAGCCCCCGATCGCAGTGATAGGAAACGAGTAGAAAAATCCTATGGTAGATTCCGTTCAACGACCCGTCGCCGATGAGATTCGTCCTGGCGTCAAAGCCCCCGCCAAAGACACCATTCTCACCCCTCGGTTTTACACCACTGATTTTGAAGAGATGGCCCAAATGGACATCTCCGTCAACGAAGATGAACTACAAGCCATCCTCGAAGAGTTCCGAGTTGACTACAACCGACATCATTTTGTTCGGGACGAGGAATTCAACCAGTCTTGGGACAAAATCACAGGAGAGGAACGCCGGCTATTCGTTGAGTTCCTAGAACGCTCCTGCACGGCTGAGTTTTCTGGATTCCTACTCTATAAGGAACTGGGACGGCGGCTTAAGGATCGCAGCCCCGTTTTAGCCGAGTGCTTTAACTTGATGTCGCGCGATGAAGCCCGTCATGCTGGCTTCCTCAACAAAGCGATGTCTGACTTCAACTTACAGTTAGACCTCGGCTTCCTCACCAAGAGCAAGAAATACACCTTCTTTAAGCCCAAGTTCATCTTCTACGCCACCTATCTCTCCGAGAAAATCGGCTACTGGCGCTACATCACCATCTATCGCCATCTCGAACAGCACCCCGAAGACCGGATTTATCCGATTTTCCGCTTCTTCGAGAACTGGTGTCAGGATGAGAACCGCCATGGTGACTTCTTTGATGCCATCATGCGCGCTCAACCCCAATATCTCAATGATTGGAAGGCCCGTCTCTGGAGTCGTTTCTTCCTGCTGTCGGTCTTCGCCACCATGTACCTCAATGACATCCAACGGTCTGGGTTCTATAAAACCATTGGCCTCGATGCGCGTGAGTATGACATCGAAGTGATTGAGAAGACCAACGAAACCGCCGCTCGGGTCTTCCCGATTAAACTCGATGTGAATAATCCTCAGTTCTACGGTCGCCTCGATCGCTGTGTGGCCAACAACGAGAAGCTACGGGAGATTGACAACTCCAACGGGCCAGGTGTGGTTAAGTTCTTCAAGAAACTGCCTCTGTTGGCTAACAATGGTCTGCAATTCGTGAAACTCTATTTCATGAAACCCATTGACATGGAAGCCAGCCGCGAAGTCGTCCGTTAAGCCGGTTGATGCTTCTACCTGAGCTAACCCTAACTTAGTCAAAGACAAAAAAGGAGATTCCCCAGTTGAGGGAGTCTCCTTTTTTTCTGGGCCATTAACTCTCAGAGGCTTGGGGGAGTCGCGCCAGGGCCGATTGATTCACCTCAATTTGGAAGTCATTTTCATCGCCATCGGACTGCGATCGCCGCACCTGACCGACGTAGAGTGGCTCCGTCACCCCCTCTTCTGGATGCAGAAGCACACGACCACGAATTAAGAGGTTTTGCCCCATGCGCCCCGGTGAGAACTGGTTAATGGCGGATTGACGCAGCGTGGCCTCAAGTTGGCTTTCGTTGATGTCATTGGGAAGTTTAATCACCACCTGTCCGGCACCGTTGTCATAGACGACATTATAAGGAACAGAGCCGGGAACAACGGTTGTGGTAATGGGAAACAGACTCAGAGAGAACAATCCCACGGTTAGCACAGCCATAAAGCCGGTGATGCCCACCAGTCGAAAGCGAATGCCCCATTGCAAGATAAAGGCCAGTAGAGCTAAAACCGCAAACAGGCCCGTGAACCCTAACGACCAAAGGGTCGTTTGCAAAAAGTCCGCCGGAGTCAGAAAAGCTAAGGAGAGTTGGGAATACATCACATCGATAAGGGTGTAGTTGCATCGCCAGGAGACCCCTGGCAGAAGTTAGGTGACCTCTTCCTAGATTACCTCGAACCCATGGCCAACGCTTCCCTAGGTTGAAACCCTGGCCCAATCCCTGCCTCAGCGAGGTTTGCCCCTGACACCCGTCCCAGGATTGACCCTGGCTTTGTAACGGAATGTTACAGTTATGCCGTCAAACCAGCAATACGTCTTGACAGTCCCGGAAATCCCCTTTAGAGTGTTGAACATACCTGGGTCGAACAACCCGAAATCAAATGCAAGACAAACAGAAAGTAACCTTATATCTATCGTCCGAACTGCACCGCCAACTCAAAATTAGAGCGGCGGTTGACGGGGAACCCATGTCAGCCCTAGCTCAAAAGGCACTCGTATTTTTTCTCGAACATCCTGAAGTGGTTGATAGCTTAGACGCTGTATCGGGCCATGCCCATCAAGTCTATAGTTGTCCGAGCTGTGAAACACAGACGGTCGTCCGAGATGGGGAACTGGTAGCCGTCGGGCAAAGTTCTGAAGTCCTCGAAGGTGATTTAGTAGAACAGGTCAACGCTGGCCTGGAGCAGTCCTCAGAATCTGAAGAAGATTTAGTGACCTGTTAAAATCACGCCAAACTCCCTGAGGTGAGCATTTCACCTTGAGTCTGTTAATCCCTATTTGCTCCGTTCACATTGGTCGATGGTTATGAAAGAAGAGCTAAACATTCTCATCCAAGCTCAATACCCTTTAATATACCTCGTGACCTTTGAAGAGGAGCGATCTGAACAGGCGATCGAGGTGATTGCACAGTCGGTTAAACCACAGCGTCGGGTCTTTACCTGGACATCGACCAAAGGGTTGATTGATTACAGTCAATCCGGTGGGGCCAATCCTCACAACACCTTATCTCCCGAAGCCGCGTTAGATTGGGTCATCCGCCATAAAGAGCCAGGGATTTATATCTTCAAAGATTTGCATCCCTTTCTCGAAAATCCCAATGTGACTCGGGCCATTCGAGATGCGATCGCCTACTTCCGAGGCACCGATAAAACCATTATCCTCATGTCGCCACTTCAGACCGTGCCGGTTGAGTTGGAAAAGGAAGTCGTCGTCTTAGACTTTCCCCTTCCCGATCTCAAAGAACTCAACCGAGTCCTCTCTCGACAGTTGGCCGACTCTCGGAACAAGCGCATCAGCACCGAAGCTCGCGAAAAGCTGCTCAAAGCCGCCCTAGGACTCACCAAGGACGAAGCTGAGAAGGTCTATCGCAAGGCTCAAGTCACCGCCAACCGTCTGACGGAAAGCGAAGTTGACATTGTTCTCTCGGAGAAAAAACAACTGATTCGGCGCAATGGCATCCTAGAATACATCGACGAGGATGAAACCATTGACTCAGTGGGGGGTCTTGAGGAACTTAAACGTTGGCTTCATCAGCGCTCCGATGCCTTTACCGAAAAAGCTCGGGAGTACGGCCTACCTCAGCCGAAAGGGATGCTCATCCTCGGGGTTCCCGGTTGTGGTAAATCCATGATTGCCAAAACCACCGCTCGTCTCTGGGGACTCCCCCTACTGCGCTTGGATCTCGGACGGGTGTATGACGGCTCCATGGTGGGACGTTCCGAAGCGAACCTCCGCAATGCGCTGAAAACAGCCGAGTCCATCTCGCCGGCTATCCTCTTCATTGATGAATTGGATAAAGCCTTCGCCGGGGGAGCCGGTTCCGGGGACTCCGATGGCGGAACCTCTAGCCGCATCTTTGGCTCCTTCCTGACTTGGATGCAGGAGAAAACCTCTCCCGTCTTCGTCATGGCGACAGCCAACCGGGTTGAACGCCTCCCTGGGGAGTTTCTCCGCAAAGGGCGTTTCGATGAAATCTTCTTTGTGGATTTACCCACCAAAGAAGAACGACAAGAAATTTACCGCATCCATTTACTGAAGCGACGCACCGATATCAGCCGCTTCGATCTGGATCAACTGGCAAAAGTTTCCGAAGGATTTTCGGGGGCAGAAATCGAGCAAGCAACCATCGCCGCGATGTATGAGGCCTTTGCCCAAGATCGCGAGTTCACCCAGCTCGACATTATCGCCGCCGTCAAATCCACGCTCCCGCTGTCCAAAACCATGACCGAACAGGTCACTGCGCTACGAGATTGGGCAAGACAGCGAGCGCGTCCGGCTGCGTCCGCCATGGCTGATTATCAGCGCATGGAGTCGTAGTAAAAGGCTTTCCCCCCGAACTCACCTTTCGGGGGGGAGAGGCTAACCCAACCGGTTAGCTGTTCAGACGACACGCAAGTGTCATTTATCTAAACCAACCACGTTGTTCTAAACCAAGTTCCACACGGAGGAAACTACTCATGTCTCACTTTAGCACCCTGCGCACCAAAATCACCGATGCAGAAGTTTTAAAATCTTCTCTGCGTGATCTCGGAATCAATGTTAAAACCGAAGCTGATGTGCGTGGTTACAACGGTCAACGTGTTCGCGCCGACCTGGTGGCGGTTCTCGAAGGCGAATACGATTTGGGCTGGTCTCGCAATGGCGACGGCTCCTTTGACCTCATTGCTGACCTCTGGGGTGTTGCTAAGAAACACAATCAGACGGAACTGATCAACTCCATCAATCAGAAGTACGCGGTTAACAAGACTCTGGCTGAAGTCCGCCGTCCGGGTCTGCAAAACGCGAACGTCAAACTGATGGTTCAAAAGTAAAATCGTTGCGCGTTCCCAATCTTGCGGGCTAACCTGAACTGAACGGGTTAGCCCGTTTTTTCTGGGCCATTTTTCTGGGGGGAATTTCTGGGGGGAATTTCTGGGGGGAATTTCGGGGGAGTTGGGGCGGGACCCAAGTTTGTTAAGATAAATTAAGCATACATGGGTCGCTCTGAAGTGACCCCAAACTTGGGAGTCTCTGTGGAAATTCAGCGTGGAAATTCAGCAATTTTTGGGATTTTTCCTACTTCTGGCTGTGGCGATCGCCGGTATGGGAGTGATGGTTTGGGCTTATGCTGGCAGTGGTAGCCGGGCCGTCTTATTTGTGACGCCGGTTCCGGCTCAGGAGAGTCTGGGAGAAGCATTCAACGCTGGCTGTCAGGCCTTTAGTGAGGGGGAGTATGCTCAAGCGATCGCCGCCTTTGAGAGAGAGTTGCGATCGCACCCGAGCCATGCCGAAGCCTATCACAACCGAGGATTGGCCTTTGCCAACCTACGTCAAGACGACAAGGCCGTTGAGAATCTGCTCAAAGCCAGTCAATGTTACGCCGAAGCCGATCGCCCCGACGCCTTAGAGCAACTGCGATCGCAACTACAGGCCATCAAAGCCCGTAAACTCGCCCAAACCCAATAAGCCTACCTCAAAACCATCGCACCCCCATGCCGAGAGCCTTAATTACCGGCGCCTCATCAGGAATTGGCGCCGAATTTGCCCGCCAACTTGCCCCCAAGGGCTATGATTTAGTCCTCACCGCGCGATCGCAGTCAGCCCTAGAGAGCCTGGCCACCCAACTGCGCCAGAATCATGACATTGAGGTGGAGGTGATCCCCCTGGATTTAACCGAACCGAATGCCCCGAGTCAGTTATATCAACAGACGAGCGATCGCCAACTCCAGATTGATCTCCTCATCAACAATGCCGGGTTTGGAGACTACGGAGACTTTGCCGAAGGCGATCGCAGCAAACTCCTGGCCCTGATGCAACTCAACATCATCGCCTTGGCCGATTTAACCCATCAGTTCTTACAACCGATGCGATCGCGCCACTCAGGAACCATCCTCAACATCGGCTCCATTGCCGGGTTCCAACCCATCCCCTATCTCGCCCTCTACGCCGCCAGCAAAGCCTTCGTTCTCAGCTTCAGTGAGGCACTCTGGGCAGAAAATCAAGCCTTTGGAGTTCAGGTGATGGCCATTTGTCCCGGGCCAACCGAAACTCAGTTCAACCAAACCGCCGGATTTCCCCAATCCGACTCATCCAGTTCCGCCCCCGCCATGGCCAATGTCACCGCAGTGGTGGCCGAATCCCTCCAGGCCATGAAACGCGATCATGGCAGTGCCGTAGTCGGAGGCTGGGCTAACCACATCATCACCAGCCTTCCCCGTCTCTTACCCCGAGATACCCTCGCCAAAGTCGTGGGCGAGCAGTTTCGCCCAGCCACAACAAGCGGCGAGTAATCCCGGCCCAGGGTCAGTTAACCCCCTCTTGGACTTGCGCCCCATGCCGACGGGGATCATCCCCCTGAGCGCCCAAATTGGGGGCCGTCGTCACCTCAGAAGTCCGGCCAGCTTGGCGATTATAGGGCAGTGGCGTGCCGGCTAACAGGGCCTCCAGATTCGCCGCTACAATCTGCCGTGGCTGTTCGCCAATGGTTTGGGCGATCGCCTCTCCCGTCTCATCTAAGAAGACAAAATGGGGGATACCATCGACCTCATATTGGCTCATTTCCGGTAGCCATTTGCTATTGTCGACGTTGAGCATGACAAAATTGACGCGATCGCCATAGTCTTCCCGCAACGCCGCCATATCCCCCGCCATCGCCTGACAACTGGTACACCAATCGGCGTAAAATTCCACAAACGTCGGTTGCTCATTTCCCAAAGCCACCTCCAAGGGAACCGACCTGTCCGCTAAGCTAGACAAAGAGGCCGTCGTTCCCTGAGTCTGAAGTGCCAAAACAATCAAGACACTGAGAACAGCGGCCACCGTAACCACAACCAAATTGCGGATTCGCACCGCTAGAGTCGCCTCTGAAGAGTCAAAATTTGTATCCAATGGTTTCTCGCCCATGAGTTCGTTTGACAGCCATACAACAACACCTTCTCTAGTTTAAAGCCCTAGCCGGGCGATCGCCCTTGAGAGATTTAGTTTTCATGAAAAAGCGCGTCACCCTCACCTTTCCCCGCCAATCCGTACAAATGCCCATCACCTACCGACTGGCCAAAGATTTTAACATCGCCTCCAACATTATTCGCGCCCAAGTCGCCCCCAACCAAATTGGCAAACTGGTGCTAGAACTATTAGGAGACATTGACGAAATCCACGAAGCCATCGAATGGATGCGTGCCCAGGATATCGCCGTGTCCATCGCCAGTGGCGAAATCGAAATCGATGAAACCGCTTGCGTTGACTGTGGCCTCTGTACGGGGGTTTGTCCCACCCAGGCCCTATCCCTGCATCCTGAGACCTTTGAACTACACTTTACGCGATCGCGCTGTATCGTCTGCGAACAGTGCATCGCCACCTGTCCCGTTCAAGCCATTTCCACCAACCTCTAATTGCCCCAATTTGCTAATCTTTGAGATTCTGTGTGGTTAATGTTTTAAGTCTTACCTGTTTAGTGCCATATGGGTCCGTTACACCTGCTCTCAACCGTTAAAACCCGCTCTTGGCTCTCATTTAGTATCTTCCTGCTGGTCTATATTAACCTGGGTTGGATTCTCCTTGAAGACCAAGCCTCCTGGAGCCTTTGGCTTTTGATCTTCATTATGACCATTGCCTTAGCCGAAGCCCTCGCCTCACCTTGGTCTGTTATTCGTAACATCTGTACCCGCTGGTTAAACTCTAGTTTTCGTGGTTTTGTTACCGCCATGACGGCTGCCTTTCTGGCGGTAATCTTTTTAACCGAAATCTCTATTTTTTCTCATTTAGTGCTATTAATCTCGGCTGGATTACTCTACCGACTAGATGCCACCATCATGGGATTGACAGCACTACAGTCCTTGCTCTTAATTTTTGTGACGGCCATACTGGGCTTAGGAATCGGCAGCTTATCCTATTTTATTGTTTACGGATAGTCCTGACTTAAACACTAAAAACACAAAAAATATGACCAATTTCCCCTATAAATTAGTCCGCGATCGCATCCCCGAAATCATCAAAAAAGCCGGTAAAACCTGTGAAATCGAATACCTCGATCGCGAACACTATCAACAAGCCCTACGAGACAAACTCATCGAAGAAGCCCAAGAAGCCGCCCAAGCCAACCCTGAAGATCTCCTAAGCGAACTGGCCGATCTCAGCGAAGTCATTGAAGCCCTTTTAAAGACCCATCACATCAGCCTGGACACCCTGAAACAGGTTCAATCCCAGCGCCAGCAACAACGAGGAGGCTTTGACCAACAAATCCGCCTTTTGAGCGTCTCAAGAGACGACCAATCAATCAACAGCAATATCTCACGCTAGACTTTAACTAAGCCCATGAGACCAACCACAGGATTGAGGACCCCCCTCAAGCCAGTTGTCCATCATGAGCGAGCCGACGTCCTCTTATCCTCAATGTCCCTATGGCTATGGTTTGTCATCCTGTCTCATCCCTAACCCTGAGCCTGGGGCTGCTGCTCGGTTTGCTCAGCAGTCCCCTGACTCCAGTCAAGGCGCAATTTCCAACCCCGAGTCAAGAAACACCCCTCAACTCTCAGGGACGAGCCGTTCAGTTCTCCCCTCCCGATCGCGGTGCCCCCGACTCAACCGAAGGAGGCGCCACTCGTCGCTCTGATTGCATTCATGTCGTCCCCCTGATGCCCACCGACGACGAGCAGGCTTACTTTGGTCTCACCTATCAAGAGCATCCGAGCTTATATTGGTATATCGGTAGTGCTAAAGCCGGCTTAGAAACAGCCGAAATTATTATTGAACGAGATAACAACAGCGGAGACATAGAAGAAGTTCATCGTGTCACGGTCCCCTTACCGCCCAACCTCAACGAACAAGAACATATTTTACGGTTCTCTCCCTCCCCCGATGAACCCGGCTTAGAGGTGGGACAGACCTATCGTTGGTATCTCGAAGTTCAATGTAACCTACAGGACAGACAAGATCCGACCACCTTGGCAATTTACGATGGTTGGATTGAACGCGTCGACCCCGACCCCGAACAGACTGTTGAGCTAGAAAATACCAACAATGCTCAAGACCTAGCCTATCTTTATGGAAGCGCCGGGATTTGGTTTGACTATTTAGACGTGATGGTTAACCGCCTCGATGCCTGGCCCGATATCCTCACAGACTTAGATCTGATCGCGGCTGATACCCAGATTGAGATCGCCTCCCCTGGGGATGGCCCGCGAACCTCGATGGAGATGCCGCAAATCCAGTTTTTCTCCTTCAACCGCGATCGCTCATCAGGCGACAACATTCCCGAAGAGGTCGACGACGCCGGAGAACTGCAGTTTTAGCCGTCAACGCTGAAACTCCAACTCAGAGAATCTAGCGGATTGACGGTTAGGGAACCCGCCATCTTGGGTGCATCCAATGGTCTTCCCGAACTAAACTCTCATGTGGGATAAACTGCGACAACAGATTTGGCGGTGGCGAGGCATTTGGGCGATCGCTCCCACAACAACCCTACTGGTCTTTCTCTTACGAGCCACGGGAGTCCTCCAGGGGCCAGAACTGGCCGCCTTAGATATGTTCTTTCGTCTACGGCCGACTGAACCCATCGATGAACGTATCTTAGTTGTTGGCATTTCCGAAGCGGATCTACAACATTACGGCCATCCCATCAACGACCAGCTTCTGGCCGAGGCCCTGCGACGCATCGCCGCCGCTGAACCTCGGGCCATCGGCCTGGATATCTACCGGGATTTACCCGTCCCGCCTCCCTACGGGAAGATTGTCGAGATGTTTCGGCAACAACCCCAGTTACTTCAGGAAACTCCCCCCCTCGAACCGGGCTATGCTGAGCTAACACAGCTCTATCGAGAGCTTGAGAATCTCATCGGTATTGCCAAAATCACCGGTGGACTCGAACGAGTCGCTCCCCCGCCTGTCTTAGCCGAATTGGGGCGTGTTGGTGCCAATGATTTACCTCGGGATAAAGATGGCCGGCTACGACGGGCCTTTCTCTATCTCACCGATCCTCAATCTGAAGAAGTCGTCCTCAGTATTGGCTTACGTTTGGCCCTACTCCACCTCGAACCTGAGGGCATTTTGCCACAAACCACCGAGGATGAGCGACAATGGGTGCAACTGGCAGACACCATATTTGTCCCTCTTTCTAGTGGTGATGGCGGCTATGGCGCCTTTGACGATCGCGGCTACCAAATTTTTATCAACTACCGCAATAATGGCCAAACCTTTGAGACCATTGAACTACGGGATATCTTAGAAGGGAACATCTCTAGCGATATCTTTTTCGATCGCACGGTGATGATTGGCCATACCGCCGAGAGCTTAAAAGACTTTTTTGACACGCCGTTGAGTATCCAGGCCCAAGGAATTGAGAAAACCTCAGGCGTCGAAGTTCACGCCAATGTCGTCAGTCATATTCTCAGTAGTGTCCTCGATGGGCGATCGCAACTTCTCACCCTCCCCAAACCCCTAGAATGGGCCTGGATTTTTTTCGCCGCCATCTCCGGGGCTGGCTTAGCTTGGATTTGGCGCTATAGCGATCGCGCTATGCGGCTATTAGGGCAACTTCTCTCGGGAACTCTAATCATTGGCGTCAGTTATCTCGCTTTTTTACAAGGATGGTGGATTCCCCTACTTCCCCCCCTCTTGGCTCAAGGAGTCGCCGCCTTGTCTGTCGTCGCCTATGTGGCGCGATCGGCGATCGACATTCGCCATACCTTTAGTCGTTACCTCACCGATGAAGTGGTCGCCACTATCCTAGAAACTCCCGAAGGATTACGTTTAGGAGGAGAACGCCGTAAAATTACCATTCTCACCTCCGATTTACGGGGATTTACCAGCATTTCGGAACGACTCCCCCCCGAAGAAGTGTTATCGATTTTAAACATCTATCTCGAAGCCATGGCCGATGCCATTACCGCCTATCAAGGGACGATTGATGAGTTTATGGGAGATGGGATTTTAGTCCTTTTTGGCGCACCCACTCAACGAGAGGATGATGCCGAACGGGCCATTGCTTGTGCGATCGCCATGCAGCAAGCTATGACTCAGGTTAACCAAAAAATGAGCGAGTTAGACCTGCCAACCCTAGAAATGGGCATTGGTATTAATACCGGAGAGGTCGTCGTCGGGAACATTGGTTCCCTCAAACGCACCAAATATGGCGTCGTCGGATCTCAAGTTAATTTAACCTATCGCATTGAATCTTATACCGTCGGCGGACAAATTTTAGTCACAGAATCCACCTTAAATGAAGTCGATAACATCGTCGATTTTGACGGCGAAGAAAAAGTTTGTCCCAAAGGCGTAATTCAACCCATCTCAATTTATTCAGTCGTGGGAATTGCAGGCAAACATAACCTTAGTTTATCCCGTGAGCAACTTCCACTCCATGACCTCCACCCGGCCCTACCCGTCTCCTTGACTCCCTTACAGGGTAAACAACTCAGCGATCGCCAGTATCAAGGCCATCTCATCAAACTCTCGCCTCATGCTGCTCATATTACCTCAAATTATACCGCCAAACCCTTGACAAATATCAAATTTATGATAAAAACTCCTCAAGCAGTGGGAGAGGGAACCGATGAATTTTATGGGAAAGTCATCAAAGAGGATCACGTACCCCCAGGCTGTTTTGCTATTCGACTTACCGCTGTTTCTATGGAACTCAAAGCCTATTTTGAACAGCTTTATCACGCCAAATGTTCTCAACCGTCCTCGGTTAATCAATCCTTACCCCCGAGCTGAAAAATTGCTTTTTTTTACGAATTTATACCCCTTGAAAATCCGCAATTAACCGCGTCCAAACCGCACATACATCCGGCGTTCCCGAAACTTGCACTTGCCGCGCTTCATCCTGATACAACAAATGCAGCGTCAAATACGAGTCCGGCAACTCCGGTAAACGCTCAGCCCATTCAACCACCATCAATCCCGGTTCAACCTCCAAACCGTCCCAGTACAACTGAGGCTGTAACCCCTGAACCTCAGAAGAATTAAGGCGATATAAATCCAAATGATACAGAGGAATCCGACCATCATCATACTCATTGATGAGCGTAAACGTGGGGCTAACAATGCGATCGCAAATCCCTAACCCCGCACCAATTCCTTGAACAAGGGTCGTTTTACCCGCCCCTAACTCCCCTTGCAGCAGTAACGTAGTGCCGGCAGGTAATCCCTGGCCGAGTCTTTCACCCAGGCGGTGGGTAGCATCAGCATTCGCAAGAAACAGATCCAACGAGGTCATAGAGCAGTCAACAACGAAACAATGAATTTAATCCCAATTTTCAGGCATTCGTACCAGAGATGAAGGCAAACTCTCTCGATGCTCCTACAGAGCAAGGCGCATCAGCCTCGGGTTTGATAGACTCAGACCCAACTACTCACATTAATCCCGTTCCGTGCGCCATAGCTTCATTATCGATCCCGAGGGGATTCTCCGCGATCGCTTCGTCAAAGTAAACCCCTCCATCCACAGTCAAGACGTTCTCGCCCACCTCGACGAACTCCAAACCGCCTCCTAACGCCTTTCTCCTAATCCCCGTAATAGCCCTTTGGGGTAATGAGATAGGTCGTCCAATCCGGTTCAGCCCCCATCTCGGACGGGCCATACCTCGCTAAACGCCAAGTTTTGCCCTCCTTTTGTCCCTGGAGATAAAGATCAAAGGGTTGCTTGGGCCGGATTACCGTTCCTGTCGGCAGATCGATGCTTAAACGATAAGTTCCCTGAAGATGGTAGCCCGGTAAATCTTGAATCATCACCGGTGCATTATCCGTCACTCGCACACGCTCAACCCGCCAGGTGGGAGTTTGCGCCAATCGTAACTGAGAACTTAACTGGGCCTGGGTTTGTTCTAATTGCAGGGAAATCGCATCGGCCACTAAGTCCGTATCAAAAAACACCGGGACCGCCGCACAGGCCGCCAACACCACGATTAATAGGCTCATCAGAAGCCAACGGAATACCCACCTCAAGTTTGCCACCAGAAACCTTAACTTGTGATATCTCCAGGCAAACCTACCATATCCCCATCGAGAATGGACAGTCAGCGCCCAAGTGAGTCAGGGAAATTCAACCCAGAACACCGAAAACCGCGTTAAAATCTCAACGATAGCGTTGCATTTGCGAGGTTGACCGTGAACGATAAAGAGCTAAATTTTTCCCAGACTCGCCCGTCCTGGACACGACTCCCTCATCGATTCCGCCAGACTCTGTTCGTCTTCTGTAGCCTACTGCTGCTGCTGGGAACCCTGTTTTCGAGCCTACCCACGCTCCCTGTGGCCCAAGCGGCCCCGATTCGACAACAAACAGAAGCTCCCGGACAAGTCGTTTACCAAACCCGCCATACCCTCAAGGATAGTTTGGGGAATACCTGGCAGGTCATCTTCTACAAACGGGTTGAAGATTCCGAGCAAAGTAATCTCAATCTACGACTGGCGGGATTTCCCGGAGCGGTTGAGTTTCAGCATCCCAAGCCCCTAAAGTTAACCAGCTCACGGGGCGACAGCTTAGAAGCCGCCGATGACTTTGCCGAAAACCCCCCGGCTCCTAATATCGGTGAATATGATTTTCGCGACCTTGCTAATCGTCTTCCCTCCCGCAGTTCTCTGGAATTAAGCTTGCCCCTGAAGGAGCGATCGGCTACGCTACAAATCCCGCTCCCTGTCGTCCTAGAATGGCAGGAAGTTATCAAAAAATAGCTTATTGCCCAAAACAAGCATATCTTTAGGGTTGCCCGTAGATCTTTTCTGTTCCGGTGTTCCCTTCCCCTCTTGGGAGGGGCCAGGGGTGGGTTATCCCAGTTCCCAGTTGCCTGTTCCGGTGTTCCCTTCCCCTCTTGGGAGGGGCCAGGGGTGGGTTATCCCAGTTCCCAGTTGCCTGTTCCGGTGTTCCGGTGTTCCCAGTTCCCAACCATGCTTAACCCCAAACTCGATCGCCTGTACCACGAAATCAAAGGGGTTATCCTCGCCAAACAACATCCCGTGAGTGGATTACTCCCTGCCAGTACCGCCATCACCGAACATGGCGACTATACCGATGCTTGGGTCCGAGATAACGTCTATAGCATCTTAGCGGTTTGGGGGTTGGCCCTGGCGTACCGCAAAATTGATACGGAACAGGGACGAGCTTACGAACTCGAACAGAGTGTCGTCAAACTGATGCGGGGGTTGTTGCGTTCGATGATGAACCAAGCCCATAAAGTCGAACGCTTCAAACATACTCAAGATCCTCTCGATGCTCTTCATGCCAAATACGATACCAGTAGCGGCAATCCTGTGGTCGGCGATCATGAATGGGGACATCTCCAGATTGACGCCACCTCGGTTTTTCTGGTGATGTTGTCCCAAATGACTGCTTCGGGACTGCAAATTGTCTTTAATTTGGATGAAGTCAATTTTGTGCAAAATTTGGTCTATTACATTGGCCGCACCTATCGCACTCCTGATTATGGAATTTGGGAACGGGGCAACAAAATTAATCATGGCAAGCCGGAACTTAATGCGAGTTCGGTGGGGATGGCAAAAGCGGCTTTGGAGTCGATGCAGGGGGTTAATTTATTTGGCAGTCGCGGGGATCAGGCTTCGGTGATTCATGTGGTTCCCGATGACATTGCCCGAGCGCGAATTACTTTAGAAGCCTTGCTTCCTCGTGAGTCAAACTCCAAGGAAGTCGATGCGGCGTTGTTGAGTGTGATTGGCTTCCCCGCCTTTGGGGTTGAGGATAGAAAGTTGCGCGATCGCACCCACCGTAAAATCGTCGATAAACTCGAAGGAAACTATGGCTGTAAACGCTTTCTTCGCGATGGTCATCAGACGGTCATTGAAGATAGTAACCGCCTCCATTATGAGCCGCAAGAACTGCAACAGTTTGAAAATATTGAATGTGAATGGCCGCTCTTTTTCTGCTATTTATATTTAAATAATCTGTTCATGGGCAATCGGGAAGTTGCCCGTGAGTATGGACAGAAAATTCAAAACATTCTGGTGGATAAAGATGGCTGGAAACTTCTGCCAGAATTGTATTACGTTCCTGAAGAAGCATTAGAAGCTGAGCGAGAAAATCCTCATTCTCAAACTCGATTACCTAATGAAAATATCCCCTTGGTTTGGGCGCAAAGTCTTTATTGGCTTGGGGAAATTCTCGAAGAGGGATTGATTGATCTTGGAGATATCGACCCGCTAGGACGACATTTACACAAACGGAAACCGTATCCTTCTGTGGTTCAAGTGGCGCTGCTGGCTGAAGATGAAGACTTACAAGATGAACTCGCCAGTTATGGAATTGCGACAGAAACTCTTGCTGAAATTGAGCCAGTCAAACTCAGTGAAGCCCAAGAACTCGCTTGGATTTATCATCAAGTTGGGCGCAATGACAAACTTAATCTAACGGGCCGACCGATTCGTTTGGTTCGCAGTTTGACTACGGCTCAAGTCTTCCGCATTCGGGGCGATCGCGTCATGTTTTTGCCCTCATTTGTGAATCCACAGCAGTTTTATTTGACCCTAGATTATCACTTTCTAGTGGCTCAAATTGAAAGTGAAATCTCTTACGTATCACGTCATTGGTATAACTTAGGTCGTCCCACCCTAGTTTTAATGTTAACCCGTAAATTAGTTGAGACGGGTCAAGAACCCTTATTACAACTGATGTTGCAATTACGGGATGGCGATTGCAAAGGAACTCCCGTTCGTTTAGGGTCTCTCAATCAATTGATGTTGACCGCCGGAAGCGAGCGAATCGATGATTTGGAAGACTTTGAATTTTCCCCACCCTCTAAAACTGAAGCCGAACTCCGCAGTTCCTATCTTCTCTACAATCCGGCCCAAAGTCGTCCCCTAACTCCCACCCAGGAGTTTAGCTTAGAATGCGAACGGGATGGCCAAGTGTTGATTCACCGTTTACGAGAGTCTGAAAATATCTACGAACAAGTTGAAATTCTCCATGGCTTAGTTACCCTAGAAGGCTTAGACTTTGATACGGGGTTAGGGGAAGGAACCCCAGTGACTGTCGCCGATTTGCTCGAAGAACTCTATAACAAAGCCAGTCATAGTGATGTAGGCGATGCGGCCGACGTACAATGGTCGGTTGTTCGCTATGCAGCGGGGTTACTCGGTAAAGCCAGTTTAGGCTTAACCGAAGCCGTCACCGATATTGTGGTGCGTCAAAAACAGTTAGCGATTGGCAAATCCTACAGTGAGGAGTCGATGATCACCAGTCCCCTCCCTCATAACGAACTGATGGAGAAAATCAATCGCTTCTGTCATGAAGATGTCCGCGATCGCGTCCTGACTCAAGAAATTGCTATCTATCTCGGCTTAATGATTCAAGCTGAACCCAGCTTATTCGATGGCTTGTTAACGCTGCGAGTTGGCTATCTCATTTTGCTGCTCACCAGTGAAATTGTCAGTGAATTTGCCATGACTCAGGATGAAGCCTACAGTCAACTGATGCAACTGAGTCCCTTTGAGATTCAAACCCGCCTGCGGGATGCGATCGCCGGCTACACAGGCTTTAACCGTCGCCTACAAGAGCAAGAATCCCTCCATATCAAATCCTCCAAAACAACCATTAACTGGCGGGTTCTCCCCCAAGACATGACCGAAGAAACACCCCCCGACGACTGGTTACGTCAACGTCAACGAGATGGGGCCGCCGGACGAGTTCCCAAACAGTTTTATCCCCGAGTCTGGCAAATCCTCCAACATTGTAAGGGCCTCGTCATTGGCGATAAACTCGAAAGTCGCAACCGCATCGAGAGCGAATATATCCTGGCCGAGATGACACCGGGAGAGAAAAACTTTGCCCTACGGGTTGAACGGCTATTAAACAAAATTCCCGCTCCCCAATATCGCCATCTCACCATTGAAGCCTTAATGGAATTACAGGCGATTTTCGATCGCAACCCCGAGTTAGAAATCGACGACTATATTGTCTTAGACATCCTCATTGGTCACGCCGTGCGCCTGTCTTGGCAACAGCGTTATCCCGAACGGATTGACCGCTATGATGAAGACCGAGCCGCCGCCTGGAGTCAGTTCTATGAAGCCTCGCCGCAAATTTGCGCCCAATTCATCGCCCAGGCCTTTGAATTCCTCAGCCAAGAACAAGACCAGTCGCCTCTAGTTGAGTTAGACCCACCAGTGGTCAACCATGAATCCTAGGCCACTTCATCGGCAGCGTCATCCCCCACAATCGTGGTGTTAATAATCTCATCGAGATGGTGCAGCAATTGGTCGGTCTGTTCCAACATCGAGAGGTGGCCGCAGCCGTCGATTTCGATGACATTAGCGCCGCAACAGCGTTTGAAAAGGGGGTGAAAACTGGCTAAATGATGGACATATTTCGGTTCCATAATCATATCCTTGGCCCCGGCAATGAAATAGACCGGTTGCTGAAGCTGGGAGACAATATGGGGCAGACGATGCACCTCCTCCTCCGTCGTCGAGTCAAGAAGCGCCCCTAGGGCGGCATCCGCATCGGCCATCACCCAATCAATGACTCGTTGTTGTCCCCAAGCAAAGGATAGAGGCTGAGCTACAGCGGCTCGGGTAAACAGCCAACAAATGGCAGAAACTTGACTGAACCAGCGCCATCGCCATTGGACAATCCGCTGGCCGACGGCTCGGAAGCGTTCAAATTCTTCTTTGAGGTAAATTCCACCGCCGGCGTTGACACAAACAACTCCTTTCACCCGCTCAGGGAATAAATGAGCCGTCCACAACGCCAAGGTGCCACCGAGGGAATGGCCCACGAGCCAAACCTCATTGAGATTGAGTTGTTCGAGCAGGTGGTCTAGGTCTTTGGCATAGTCGGCGGGACTATACCCCATGGGAGACGGACAATCTGGGGACAGTTGGGAGTCGCCAAAGCCCCGTAAATCGTAACTTAAGCATTGGTGCGATCGCGATAGGCGATCGATGGCAGGCTGCCAATAGTGACGACTAAGCAGCCAACCGTGAATGAAGACCAACACAGAACCGTTAGGGACGGGATCAGTTAACTCGTAAACGTGTTTGACCCCAAGGATATCAATGGTTGCCATGACTCCATCATAACGCCAAGGGGACCCCTTTTTCCGCTACAACCCTTTGAGGGGGTGAGCTAACTTAGGAATTTCCTTGACGCATCTGTTCCATATAGGAGCGAGGGGTGAGGCGGCGGGCCAGATTCCAGAGTTGGCCGCGAACAGCGGCGGGAAGGTAAGACAGGGTCAGGCCAAACATGGCTTTACGATTGGAGGCATCCTGTTGTCGATAGTCTCGTAAAATCTCTCGCCCTTGATGCAGCTGATTGGCTTCGATGTAGCGTAGGCCGAGTAATAGGCGGGTGTCTTGGAGACGCTGTTGGCGGTTTTGTTCTAAGGAGGCGCGGTCGTGAAAGTCGAAATACTCTAGGTATTTGAGTTTATCTTCGAGATAGCGGATATCCCGCTGAAGATTTTGCTGTTCGGCGTGGACTCGATATTCCATGAGACAGTCATCGAGGTAATAGCCGACGTTTCCGGCCAGGGCCAGCCGCACTAAGAGGTCATTGTCTTCGCAGTTTTGTAAATCGGCCCGCATGAACCCCACCGCGTCTAAGGCGGGTTTGCGAAAGAGGGTGGTTCCCACTTGCAGACTTTGCTGAATAAATACTACTTCTAGCAAGTTTTCGATGATGCCGGTCGAGAGGGAGTCACGTCCCCAATAGCGAGAGTTTTTTCGGGTGGCTTCAGCATCTCGTTGGTTGCTTTCATCAATCAGCCAATGGTCGCAACTGACAAAATCGACCTGGGTCTGGTTATCTAGGATGGCCACCATCTGGGTGAGAAATTCCGGGGTGAGGCGATCGTCGTCGTCAAATTTGATAAAGTAGTCTCCTTCGGCGGCATCAAAACCGGAGCGCATGTTGTTGCTTTTGCCGATATTTTGGGGATGGCGTAGGTAACGGATGCGATCGTCTTGCTGTTCGTAGGCCTGCATTAAGGTGGGGGTTTCGTCGGTAGACCCATCATCACAGACAATCAGTTGCCAATCCTGAAATGATTGTTTGAGGACACTGTCTACGGCAAAGGGAAGCAGGGTTTGCCGGTTATAGGTGGGGATACAAACGCTAACTTTAGGCATTAACAACTTAGCATCAACAACTTAGGGGGCAAACTTAGGGGGCAAGATCGATACTTTGGAGGCGATCGCCTCTAGTATAGTCTGGCAGGTCTGCGATCGCCGTAGCCGGCCGTTAAAAACCCGCGCCAAAGCAGATTGCTTCGTTGCGGGTCGCGTTAGCCTTTAAGCTATTGGGATACAAGACGCTGACCGACTCACTCAGTCAGCGTCGCACCTTAAAAAACTTGTCTAGTACAGCGCTTCTTCTTGGTGGGTTTCGATGGTGCAGTCAGAGGTGGGGTAAGCCACGCAAGTCAGCACGTAACCCGCTTCAATCTGGTCATCATCGAGGAAGGATTGGTCAGACTGATCGATGCTTCCTTCAGTGAGTTTACCAGCGCAGGTCGAGCAAGCACCGGCACGGCAGGAGTAAGGCAGATCTAAACCTTGCTCTTCGGCGACATCGAGGATGTACTCGTCATCGGGAACTTCGATCGTCGTGTTGAGACCTTGCTCTTCGTTAACGAGCGTGACCTTGTAAGTAGCCATGAAATGATCCTCTCTATATCTATAAGTTTTCCTGATCCTACAAATCGGAGTCTGGGACACCGACCTGAGTTGTTTAGGTATCTTCTATCTCTGATATTACGGGAAAAGCTAACGGATGCAACCCCTAGATCGGGAATCGTTGTAACGAAATTTATTATAATAATTCCTAATTCAATGCGGATTTGCTTATGGATCGCATCAGGCTAATCTGAAAATCCGTTAATCCAAGTCTTGGGGTCTCAACAACTCAAGGCTTGGACAGAACTAGGTTACAGTGATGTAATACGCAGGCTGAGACTAGAGAAACAGGGAAATGCTCGAAGAACCGCCGATTCGCGTAGGTTTAGTGGGAACTGGGTTTGTCGCTCGCTGGCGATCGCAGGCCCTCGAACGAGATCCCCGCGCTCAGCTCGTGGCTGTGGCGGGCCGCACCTGGGAGAGCGCCTGTGAGTTTGCTCAAACCTGGGAGGCGGTTCCCTGTCCAAGTTGGCAACACCTCGTCGAACGCGAAGATCTCGATCTGGTGGTGATCTCAAGTCTAAATCATCAGCGGGCGGCGATCGCCCAAGCGGCCCTAGAGCAGCAAAAACACGTTGTGGCGGAATATCCCCTGGCCCTAAATCCCGCCCAAGCTCAAGCTCTTCTCGCTCTGGCTAACCAGCAGCAGAGATTGCTGCATATCGCCCATATCGAACTCCTCGGAGGACTGCACCAGGCCTTTCTGGACTATCTGCCCCATCTCGGCGGGGTTAGTGATGTTCGTTATTGCACCATTAACCCCAAACATCCCGCTCCTCGCCGTTGGACCTATTCCCTAGAGCAATTTGGCTTTCCCCTCATCGGCGCTCTCTCGCGACTGCATCGTCTGGTATCTGTTTTTGGTCAAGTCGAGTCTGTGACCGCCCAGGCTCGTATTTGGCCCGGGGCCGAGTCAGACTATTATCGAGCCTGTCTGTGCAAAGCTCAATTACGGTTCACCTCGGGAGTCTTTGCCGATGTGATTTATGGTAAGGGCGATCGCTTTACCGAGAAAGAACATCTCCTAGAAGCGCGAGGCGTCGGGGGCCTGCTGCATCTGACCCCCGACGGCGGCCAATTGCGTCAGGGTGAGCAACACGAGGCGATCGCTGTCGGCTCTCGACGAGGCCTCTTTGCCCAAGATATGCAGCGAGTCTTAGATTATCTGTGTCAGGGGCGACCTCTCTATCTCGATCCTCGTCAAAGCCTCTATACCCTCAGCGTGGCTGAAGCCGTCCGCCAAGCGGCCAGCCAAGATGGCTCTGTACGCTTAGGGGATGGGGACGGTTTCGAGTAAGCGGGCAATAATCGCCTCTCCCTTACGACCCCCGGCGGGAATCAGACGGTGAGTTAGCACATAGGGAGCCATGAATTTCACGTCATCGGGACTGGTATAGGTCCGTCCTTCTAGGAAGCCATAGGCTTGACTGGCCCGTTGTAGGGCCACGGCACCTCGGGGACTGACCCCAAGGGTCACATCATCATCGACGCGGGTGCTACGGACTAAATTCACCATATACTGCTGCAAAGGAGCCTCCACAGTCACCGTAGCCACCTGTTGGCTGAGGTGGTGTAACTCTTCGAGACTCAAACAGGGTTGGAGTTGGTCCACAGGGATACGGCTGGCTAATCCCTGCAACATTTGTAGTTCTTCGGCCTCACTGGGGTAGCCAAGGGACAGTGAGAGCATGAAGCGATCCATTTGTGCTTCGGGAAGGGGGAAGGTTCCTTGATATTCGATGGGGTTTTGGGTGGCGATGGTGAAAAACGGCTGTGGAACCCGTCGCGATTGGCCATCGACGGTGACTTGTTTTTCTTCCATCACTTCGAGGAGGGCCGATTGGGTGCGGGGGGTGGCCCGGTTAATTTCGTCGGCCAGTAAGACGTTGGCGAAGACGGGACCGGGTAGAAATTCAAAGCTACCGCTTTGGGGGTTCCAGATGTTCGTGCCGGTAATATCGGTGGGGAGAAGGTCTGGGGTACATTGGATGCGCTGAAATTTACCGCCAATCGATTGAGCTAGGGACTTGGCCAGGAGGGTTTTACCGACACCGGGGACATCTTCGAGGAGGGCATGGCCCCCGGCTAGGAGGGCGACGATGACTAAGCGCACGGCCTCATCTTTGCCCACGAGAGTTTTGCTGAGGTTGTCACGGAGTCGTTGTAGGGGTTGTAGATGATCCATGATGGCAGTTACGGGGTGAGGGATGATTCGGGGTTGGGGAGTGAGTCTAGGTGCGATCGCGCGGTTTGGCAGTCTTGGCGAATTTGGGCTGTTAGGGCATCGAGGCCGGGGAACTGCTGTTCGGGACGTAGAAAGGTCATTAGATGCAGGCTGAGGGGGCGATCGTAGAGGTCGCCGTCCCAATCGAGGAGATGGACTTCGACGCTCGGGCGATCGCCGGCGACGGTGGGGCGACAGCCGAGATTCATGACACCGGGGTGGTGGCTGCCATCGTCGAGTTGAACCCAGGTGCTGTAAACGCCCCAGTGGGGTAGAAATTTATCGTCGGGAAGTTTCAGGTTGGCGGTGGGGAAGCCGAGGGTGCGACCGAGTTGTTGTCCGAGTTCCACGGTTCCGTCGAGGCGATAGGGACGACCAAGGAGGCGGTTGGCGTGTTGGATTTGTCCGGCGGCTAGGGCTTGGCGAATGGTGGAACTACTGATGCGATCGCCATCGAGTTCTTGTAGGCCGGTGATGCAGGTTTCGATGTGGTACTGTTGGCCAATCTGTCGCAGCCGCTGAGAGTTGCCAGAGCGATTGCGGCCGAAGTGAAAGTTTTCACCGACGCTGACCCGTTGAGCGTTGAGATAGCGGCGCAGAATTTCTTCGACGAAGGCTTCGGGGCTAAGGCGGGCTAAGGCTTCGGTGAAGGGAAGCAGTACCAATTGTTCGACGCCGAGCGATCGCAACTGCTCAACTTTTTCCTTCACCGGGGTCAGCAACGGTTGCCGTTGCCCGCTAAAAAACTCTTGGGGATGGGGGCTAAAGGAGACGACGGTGGCGTAGCTGCGATCGCCGCGCTCTGGTTTCAGGCGAGATCTCGGGTCAGGGTCACGACCTTCGCCGAGAACCTGAGAGACGGATAAATCCCGTTGAGGGGTCTGATGGAGAATTTTTGCAATCACCGCTTGATGGCCAAGATGCACACCATCAAAATTCCCTAAGGCAACATTAGCGGGACTCAGGGCGGTTGTTAAAGAGGATGTGACCCACACAGGCGTTGTACGGTAAACAAGAACGACGGAACATCCGGGATTGGCTCGACGGGTCTCCCAGTTGAATCAAACTTTAGCATGGGCCGGCATGAAGGCACCGGGTGAGGGAGCAATCACGACGGTCATTCCTTCTCGCGCCAGGAGACTACTACTAAAGGCGGCTTTCACCTGTTCCCCCATGTGATCGAGAAATTCATCGTTATGGAGTGGATCGTGATGGAAAATGACCAGGCGTTTCACATTGGCGGCCTTGGCCACTTTCACGGCTTCTTGCCAGGTCGAATGTCCCCAGCCTTTCTTACTGGTTTTAGGATGATGATATTCGTCATCCGTATAGGTGGCGTCGTAAATCACCACATCGGCGTCTTGAGCCAGTTTGAGAACATTGGGGTCGAGGCGATCGCCATAATGTTCGGTATCTGTGATGTAGGCGGCGGCGTAGTTTTTCCAATTGACTCGGTAGCCAACGGCTTCTCCTGGATGATTCAGATGGGCGGTTTCGACACGAACCTCACCGAGTTGAATCGGCTCACCCACGGTAATATCGTTGAAATCCAGTTGCGCCCCCATAATTTGTAACGGTACTGGAAAGTTCGGGTGCAGCATCTGATCATTGAGTCGTTGCTCAATGGTTGCCCCGTTGGGGGCGATCGCACCATAAATATGAAATGTATTCCCTTTAATGAAGGCGGGGATGAAAAAGGGAAAGCCTTGAATATGGTCCCAATGGGTATGCGTGAAAAAGAGACTGGCTTGGATGGGCATTTGTGACAGGAGATTCTGGCCGAGGACACGTAGGCCTGTTCCTCCGTCAAAAATAAGGCGCTCACTGCCAACGCGCATCTCAACACAAGGCGTATTTCCGCCGTATCGGACTGTTTCGGGTCCAGGACAGGCAATACTACCTCTAACGCCCCAGAAATGAACCGTGAATTGGTCGTTCATGCTAGACATGGGTGGTTTTCGCTTCGGTTGGCGAGAGCGCTTCAACTGTCAAGTCAAGGTCAAGGTTAACGTCAGTAAGCCTATGCGTCAGCTCCAGTGAGCGAGACGAGCCATCGACGATCGCCCTATGATAACCTAGGGGACTCGCTGGTCATCTAGCTCAGCTTACCGGGTTGATGCCTAGATTGAGAGGGTCGCACCCGGCTAAGTCCAACTCAACCCTTAGCGGGTTAGTCAATGAATTTGTTTCTTCACTAGCCTAACCTCGATTGTTCCGGTTATAGCAAACAGATTGCCCCAGACCCGACCTCAGCCGTGCTAACTTGCCAACGCCCAGGGCCGTCTTAGGGCTTGTTTCAGGGGCCAAGACGCAACTGTATTGCTGACCATTTTAGCTTTGTCTAGCTTAGCAGGAGACCTCAATAACTGTCTGCTCAATGTTGACAACACCTGACTCTGGGGTTGGGGACATCGGAACGCAAGAGAGTCAGGACAGTTTATGATGTCAGCTTAGCCCGATTGGCGTTACAGTTCTTCATCCTCAGCACCGACTTGTTTTAGATGAATGTGTTTGCGTCCCAAGGAAATTTCAAATTCATCCCCCGGGTTGAGTCCCATCTGTTTGGTGTAGGCGGCACCGATGAGCAAGTTGCCATTAGACTGCACACTAATACGATAACTTGCACTGCGTCCACCGCGACCATTGGAGGGTTGCTTGCTGTCGAGTTCAATTCCTTCAGCATCAATGAGTGCATTGAGGAATTTCATCATGTTGACTCGTTCTACACCATTTTTCGTGACGGTGTAATAGCCACATTCTCGGGCTTTTTCCTCTTTGGGCAGACTTCCCAAGGCTCGCACTTTGTCAAGCAGTTCATTTCCGGTCAAGGCATTTGGATTGGTGTTACTCATTAATCTTCTCTCTAAAACGATAGACAACCGTTATTGGCTATTGTATCTTAACGGAAGTTTCTTTAGACTAAAAGTCTAACATTAATATCAATTTTCTCAACGTTCGTAGCTGTTTCGGGTCTCTGGACGGGTCTCAATCCTTAACGGTTCGACCGAGAGACAAGCTGGCGAATCTTGCTGCCGAAGATGAAACTAACGACCCAAGGTCACTACAGCGTCAAAGCATTGTTGGATCTCCGTTGTAACGGTTGCGATCGCCCCGTTTCGGTGCGGGAGATTGCCGAGCGGCAACATTTACCGGCCCCTTATTTAGAAAAGTTATTGATTCGACTGCGACAGGCGGGGATCGTGCAATCTGTACGGGGTGCGCAGGGAGGCTATCAATTGGCGCGATCGCCCGCTCAAATTTGCCTCGGCGATATTTTAGAAGCCGTAGGTGAAACCCTAGAGCCCTTACCGCGTCACCATCCCGACGCTGAACTTGCCGAAGATTGGGTCACATTCGTCCTCTGGAATCAACTACACCAAAAACTCAAACAAGCCCTTGATCGCATCTCCTTAGAGGATTTATACCATGATGCCAGAAGTTGGCAAGCGGCCCAGGGAGAACAAGCAAGTTTTGTCGTTTAGCCCCAGATGGCTGTTAATCTTATAGCACCACCGTGTCCCCCTTGCTCCTCCATTGACATCTTGTCATGATGAAAGTTGTGGAAATTCTCTCGGCTGAAGAAATCCGCCGAACCCTGACCCGTCTGGCGTCACAAATTTTAGAAAAGTCCGGTCATCCCGATCGCTTAGTCTTACTCGGGATTCATTCCCGAGGAGTCCCCCTGGCCCATCTGTTGGCCGAACAAATCGAGGTGTTAGAAAACGTCCCCGTTCCCGTCGGTTCTCTCGACATCACCTTTTATCGAGACGACCTCGATCGCATTGCCGTTCGGACCCCAGAACGCACCGAGATTCCCTTCGATCTCAATGATAAAATTGCCCTACTCGTCGATGATGTTATCTATACCGGGCGAACCATTCGGGCCGCGTTGAATGCCGTGCAAGAATACGGTCGTCCCGAGGCAATTTGGTTAGCGGTTTTAGTCGATCGCGGTCATCGACAACTGCCAATCCATCCGGATTTCACCGGCAAAACCCTTCCCACCTCCAAAGACGAGCAAGTGAAATTCTGGGTCGAAGATTGGGATGGCCGCGATGCCGTCGAACTGCTCAAACCCATCGAGGAGGGGGACGTCTCTTAAATGCAACGGCAACCCTTCAAGAATCTGGGATTTTGGCTAATTGCCATCATCGGAGTCCTCGTCGATTATCTGAGTAAGCGTTGGGTGTTAGCTCACTTCAGCCTCGGCGAAACCCGACCCCTCATCCCCAATGTTTTCCATTTCACCTTCGTCACCAACACCGGCGCCGCCTTTAGTCTCTTTGAGGGCAGCGATTGGCTCAAATGGCTCTCTCTCGCCGTGAGTCTCGGATTGATGGCCGTTGCCCTTTGGGGTCCCCATCTCAGTCTTTGGGAACAACTCGGCTATGGCTGTATCCTCAGTGGTGCTGTTGGCAACGGCATTGACCGTTTCCTCTGGGGAGAAGTGGTTGATTTCCTGCATTTGCCGATTATTCCCGTCATCAACTTCCCGATTTTCAACCTCGCTGATGTGGCCATTAACATCGGCATTGTCTGCTTGCTGATCCTAGCCTGGCGACAGCCTGAACCCGAAGCCTAGGGGGAACTCCCGTTAATGATCCACCGCTAACTGAGACTGAGACACCTGCCGCTGGGCCACATAGCCAAAGCCCCGAATCGTCAAAATCAATTCGGGGTTTCTAGGATCTTCCTCAATTTTGGAGCGTAACCGAGCCACATAGACATCAATCACCCGCAAATCCGCCTGACGGGTTGGAGCATAGCCCCAGAGTTTTTCTAAAATATCAGCTCGCGAGACCGGTTCTCCCGCTTGTTCAAAGAGAAGTTCAAGCAGTTTAAACTCAGTGTAGGTCAGCGCCAGGCGATGGGGTCCCTTGTACACCTGTTGGCGATTAGTATCAAGGCGAATCGCCCCAATTTCTAAGGTTCCTGGGGCGACAAAACGCGCGGCTGCTGGATCTCGCAGTCGCCGTAAGATACTTTCGATGCGAGCTTCGAGTTCTCGGGGACTAAAGGGTTTGACTAAATAGTCATCGGCCCCCGCTTCGAGTCCGGCAATGCGATCTTTGATGTCCCCAAGAGCCGAGAGCATGACCACCGGAATATCTGAGTCTCGGCGCAGTTGCCGACAGACCTCAAAGCCATTGACCTGGGGTAACATCACATCTAAGACCACTAGGTCCGCTCCATCCCCCTCGAAGAAGTCCAGAGCATCCTGGCCATCGGCGACGGTTTCAACATCATAGCCGGCCATCGACAGGCGCAGCTCCAACATTTGCCGAATCGCCGCGTCATCATCAACTACTAGGATTTTTGCTTTTGACTTTTTCAAAACCCGCTCCCCTTTTCCTTCTCCGGCTCACCCAAGTCTCGTAAGACGCGGCGGGCCATAAAAGCCAGGCTTAAATGTCCACAAGAGAACTCACCCCGATTGAGGGTCGGGATGATCACTGCGCTGTGGGAGACCCCCTGGCGCGTCGTTGTTTTTATAACAAATGTTTTCAAAATGTTATCATTTGTGACGTAAAGGGGTCAAGTTCTCAGCAAAATAAAAATGGCTGAAATCTTTATTCGGCGGTTTATACGGATGAAACTCGTCGAAATTTTGTCCCTCAACGCCTTGCTCTTGGCTAAGCTTACCCGTAATTTATACATAATTTTTTACAAATAAGGGGGTTGACAAAATGACAAATTTATATTTAAGAAACGCAAAATTTGGGTCATGGGAAAGTCAAATGAAGCTGCAACCGAGAAATCGGGATGTCACAATAGAGCGAGATGTTTGTCCTTTCTCTGCTCGGGTTCTGATTCGCCTGTGACTTCACCAAAACCGCCCCACGATCGCCAACCCCCAACGCCAGGGACCGATCCGCCACCGAGTCAACCCCAAACCTTTCTGGGGAATGTGACCGAGGTGGCCAAACAACTTCATGCCAAAGTCAACTTTGGCCAACTGGCCCTGAAGCCGAAAGCCCGAGTCCCCGAACTCTGGGTACAGCCGAGTGGCGAGGAGATGGCCCAAGTCTACCCCCTGGTGGGCGATCGCTATCTTCTGGGGCGATCGTCTCAATGTGACATGGTGGTTCCGACCCCCCTCGTCAGCAAAACCCACTTCTCTCTGACGCGAGATAGCCGCCAGGGTAAGCGTCACTTCACCCTACGGGACGAAGGCTCAACCAACGGCGTTTACATTGGCAAACGCCGTTTACGCAAACTGCAACTGCAACATGGGGATATCCTCACCCTGGGACCGCCTGACCTCGCCGATGCCGTGCGCGTGCAATTTTATGATCCCCCCCCCTGGTACGTGCGAGGCTTTCGTTGGAGTCTCTATGGCGTTTTCGGGGTCTGCGGCTTCGCCACCCTACTGGTTTTGGCCGAATGGCAAAAATTCACCGTTCGCCCCCTACCCCGTTCCATCACCGGCCCCACCATTGTCTATTCCCGTGACGCAGAACGGCCCCTACGGGAACCCTATAGCACCACCCATATCGAACATCGGCGGCTTTCGGACTTTGGCGAGTATCTCCCTGATGCTGTCATCGCCTCAGAAGATAGTCGCTTCTATTGGCATTTAGGGGTCGATCCCATCGGCATTTTGCGGGCTTTGGTCACAAACCTCCGGGGTGGAGGTATCCGTGAGGGGGCCAGTACCGTCACCCAACAACTCTCCCGCAGTCTCTATCGGGACTATGTGGGAACCGACGATTCAGCGGGACGAAAAATACGGGAGATGGTCGTTGCTCTCAAACTCGAAACCTTCTATAGCAAAGATGATCTATTACTGACGTATCTCAATCAGGTCTTCCTAGGGATTGATCTCTATGGCTTTGAAGATGCGGCCCGCTTCTATTTTGATAAATCGACTCAGGAGTTGAGTCTCTCAGAAGCGGCTACCTTAGCGGGGATTTTACCCGCTCCCAATCGCTTTAATCCGATTCAGAATTACGAGTTGGCGGTTCAATACCGCAATCGGGTCATCGAACGAATGCGGGCCTTGGGGAAAATTTCTCAGGAAGAAGCCGATCGCGCCCGGCGATCGCGCATTGAAATCAACCCCGAAGCCAAAGAAATCCTCGAAAGTACGATTGCGCCCTATTTCTACGATTATGTCTTCGTTGAACTTGAGCAGCTTCTTGGCCGGGAACTCGCCCGAGAAGGTAACTTCATCGTCGAAACCGGACTCAATCAAGACTTGCAGCAGCAAGCGGAAAACAGCTTACAAACCTATGTTCGCAGCCTTGGCGGCCAGGTCGGCTTCTCCCAGGGGGCGATCGTTTCGTTGGACTATCGCAGCGGCGAAATTATGGCCCTAACCGGAGGCGTTGACTATCGCAGCAGTCAATATAACCGGGCCACCCAGGCCCGACGACAACCCGGTTCAACCTTCAAAGTCTTTCCCTACGCCGCCGCTCTCGACCAAGGAATTAGCCCCTCGACGGTATTTTCCTGCCAACCCCTGACCTGGCAAGGTCAATCCTATCGCCCCTGTGAACGCAGTGGTGGCGATATCAATATGTATCAGGGGATGGCCCAGTCCGAGAATGTGGTGGCCCTACGGGTCGCCCGAGAAGCCGGATTAACCAATGTTGTCAAGCTCGCTCAACGCTTGGGGATTCGCTCGGAGTTAGATCCGGTTCCTGGCCTAGCCTTAGGTCAAAGTGAAGTCAGCGTCTTGGAAATTACGGCCGCTTACGGCGTTTTGGCCAATCAGGGCCGTTGGAACCGAGGTCATGCCATTCGTCGCATCCTCGATAGTAGTGACTGTGAGGATGCCAATGATTTCCAAACCTGTCGGGTCATTTATGACTATCGTGAGCAAGAACCGATGAACCAGCCGGTGTTGTCCCCAGAGGTGGCCGGGATCATGACTGACCTATTACGCGGTGTTGTGCAGTCAGGAACTGGGACAGCGGCAGCGTTTGGGGCGGGAGAGGTGGGGAAAACGGGAACCACCGATTTTGCGGTGGATTTGTGGTTTATTGGCTATATCCCCGATGGCTCCTTGGTGACGGGGGTTTGGTTAGGTAATGATGATAATAGCCCCACTTACGGCAGTAGTAGCCATGCGGCGGAACTCTGGCGTCGTTATATGAGTGAGGCGGTGGATTGAACGTTGAGGGGGTTGGGTGGCTAGTCCGATTCGGGGATAATCAGTTTGCGATAGGACTTGGTGAGGTGGCTTTTGGAGGGATGCGATCGCCCACTTTTTGACCCCGAGAGTTCTTTGACGTAGCGGCCAATCCAGCTGTTGACGGTGGCCTGAGATCCCAACTCTTCGGTCAGGCGATGATATTGGGCAGACCATTGGGGATTGGCCTCGATCGCCATACAGACGTTATCGATTAAGTCTTCATCGGGGGGAGAGGTGAAACAATCAAGGACCTGTTGGACTAACTGGCGCACGCCTTCAGTTTTGCTCATCATCTTGGCCTTCTCGCAAGTGAGACAATCTCTAAGTCTCGTTAGAATAGCCTTTTCTATGACGCTGGGCCAATTGCCAACAGTCGCGGGCGATCGCCCAATCCTCCTGAGCGTGAATCACCCACACCTGTACCGAGGAGTTCGGACTAGAAATGAGGCTATTTTTAGCCGAACCCCTGTTTTTGCCCTCATCCAACTGCAAACCCAAAAACTCCAACCCGGCACAAGTCGCCGATCGCACCGCCGAGGAATTTTCCCCCACCCCAGCCGTAAAGGCCAACAGATCCAAGCCGCCTAATTGGGGAATCATTGAGGCGATCGCCCCCTGAAGTCGTCCCACATACATCTCAAAGGCCAACGCAGCGCGAGGGTTTCCCGCCTCTCGGGCCTGTAAAATCTCCCGTAAATCCCCCGAGGGGCCAAAAATCCCCTTCAACCCCGACTCTTTATTGAGCAGTCGATCCACCCCCTGAGCATCTAACCCCGTTTCCTTCATTAAATACAGAGGAATCGCCGGATCAATCGAACCACTGCGGGTTCCCATCATCAACCCCTCCAACGGTGTAAACCCCATGCTGGTATTGATACTTTTGCCCTCACGAATCGCCGCCAGAGACGCACCATTGCCCAAATGAGCCGTAATCATCCGCAACGACTCCAAGGGTTTCCCCGACAGCGTCGCCGCCTGTTCGGCACAATAGCGATGACTAATACCATGAAATCCATAGCGGCGAATCCCCTTGTCAAACCAGTCATAGGGAATGGGATAGGTAGCCGCCGCCGGGGGAATGGAGGTGTGAAAGGCCGTATCAAACACCGCCACTTGAGGAATCTCCCCTAAGACCGCCTCAACGGCTAAAATTTCGTCGAGATGGGCCGGATTATGATTGGGGGCTAAGGGAATCAACTCCTCAATCGTCTGCTTAACGGCTTCGGTGATGAAGGTGGCTTGAGAATAGCGATCGCCCCCATGAACCACCCGATGGCCCACAATAGTAATCTCAGATAAGCTGCCTAACACCTGGGTTTCCCCTTGTACTAGGGTTTCTAAAACCGCCTCTAAACCGCGACTGGGGGCATCACTGGCCAGATGTCTCTCCTGTTTGCTGCCGTTGGCTACCACCGTTAAGCTGCCATAGTCAGGATTCGCCCCCCAATCCACCATGGCCTCCCAAATCGGTTCGGCTGCTGTTTCAGGAAAGGCCGCCTCGGGAATCTCATATAAACAGCTTTTCTGGGAACTTGAGCCGGCATTCAACACTAGAATTTTCATTAAACCCTCACACTTGACAACCTTTGGCAATCTTTGGCAATTTTTGGCAGCCTGGCACAACCCTAGAGTAGTGATTAGAGTGGCGATTCGCTAATCCGGTGTAACTTCAAGAAATTTGTCCCTCGGGAATGTTTGGTGGGAATGCCACCTACAATCAAAATTTGATCACCCAACCCGGCTAGATTGCGCTTTTGTAAGCCACTGTTGGCGTGTTCAACCAGTTCTTCAAAGGTTTCTCCATCATCATCAATGAGAATTGGTTTCACCCCCCAGATTAGATTGAGACGGTGATAGACATCCCGGTTGGTGGTAAACGCCACCACTAAGGCTCGGGGCCGTTCCTTGGAGGCAATGCGGGCCGTGTAGCCGGAACTGGTGAACGCGGCAATACAGCGTAAGTCTAGCAGGCGATCGATGGTATTTAGGGCTTCAGTGAGGGCATGAGTTTCGTCAGTTTCTGAAGGCGGATAGTTGACAAAATCGGCTTCAGGTTCAATTTGACGGGCAATTTTGGCCATCATTTGTACTGCTTTCACCGGATATTTACCCACCGCCGACTCCCCCGATAACATCACCGCATCGGTTCCATCAATGATGGCGTTGGCGACATCACTGGCTTCGGCGCGAGTGGGGCGAGGTTCGCGAATCATACTATCGAGCATCTGGGTGGCGGTAATCGCTGGAATCCCTCTTTGATTGCAGGCTCGGATAATTTCTTTTTGCAACATCGGCACTTTTTCGGGACTCATTTCCACCCCTAAGTCTCCCCGGGCTACCATGATCCCATCACATTCATCGACGATTTCTTGCAGGTGAGCGATCGCCTGGGGTTTCTCGATTTTGCCAATTACGGGAACTTTGGTATCACTATGTTCGCTAATAAATGTTTTGAGTTCCCGAATATCATCTGCGGTTCGCACAAAGCTCAGCGACACCCAATCAATCCCTTGGGATAAGCCAAAGATCAAGTCTTGTTTATCTTTGTCGGTCATGGAGGGAAGATGTAAATCCAAGGTGGGAATATTGACCCCTTTGCGACTTTTAAGGAGTCCACCTTCAATCACCACACAATGCACAGCATGACCGGCAATTTTCGTGATTTCTAACTCCAGCAAGCCATCATCGAGCAAAATCTGTGAGCCAACTTTCGCCTCTTCTGCCAAATCAGGATAATCGATTCCCACGGTTCGGGTTTGTTCGTGATACTCGGCATTGGGAATCAAAATAATTTCGTCCCCTTCCTCTAACGGGATTTCCCCTTGAGGTAAGTTGCAAACCCGAATTTTCGGTCCTTGTAAATCCTGGAGAATGGTGATAGGAGTATCGAGATCTTCGGCGATTTTGCGCAGATTCCGAATGGTGATTTTATGTTGCGCGTAGTCTCCATGAGAGAAGTTTAAGCGAGCCACGCTCATGCCCGCACAAACCATTTTTTTGATCACATCTGGACTGTTACTCACAGGTCCCAAGGTGGCAACAATTTTAGTTCGGTTCATAATGATAACTCCTCGATAATTTTTCTCATGATTGTAGCAGATTGATGCAGTTGATTTGCTTCAGTTTCTGTCAACGAGAGCTGAAGCATTCGTTCTGCCCCTTGTCGATTAACCACCGTTGGTAAACTCAGACAAACATCATGTAAATCTTGAATACCAGGAACTAACCGACTTACGGTCATGACCCGATTTTGATTGCGCAGAATCGCTTGTACAATATCCGTCACCCCTAAGCCGATCGCATAACTGGTATAGCCTTTGCGTTTAATAATCTCATACGCCGCATCTCGGGTTTCCTGAAAAATGCGAGTTAGCCGAGGATCATCGGGGCGGGGGCTACCGGGCCAGCCCCCATCACATAGAGGCATTCCAGCGATGTTGACATGACTCCAGACCGGCACTTCACTATCTCCATGTTCGCCAATAATATAGGCGTGCAAACTCCGAGAATCGAGACCGAGTTCTCGGGCTAATAGGGCGCGAAAACGAGCCGTATCTAAGACGGTTCCGGACCCGAGAACCTGTGACGAGGAAAATCCCGATAGTTTCAAGGAGACATAGGTCATAATATCAACGGGATTGGTTACAACCAATACAATAGCCTGCGGACAATGTTGGACAATATCCGGAATTAATTTACCAAAGATAGCCACATTTTTTTGCACTAAGTCAAGGCGGGTTTCTCCAGGCTTTTGAGCGGCTCCGGCGGTGATAATCACAATATCGGCATTGCGTCCTTCCTCGGCGACGGTTCCCGCTGAAACCGCCGTTGGGGCAACAAACGGGAGGCCATGAACTAAGTCCATGACTTCTCCCTCAAGTTTATCGGTGGCTAAGTCTTGTAAAACCAGTTCATCGAAGCAGTTTTGAATCAGCAGGGAGTAGGCACAAGCCATCCCCACTTGTCCCGCGCCAATAATGACGGCTTTACGGGGTTGAAGGGCGTTAAACTGTGAGTCACTTGGCTGGGTGAATAGGGTATCAAACATGAAGGGCGATCGCCAATGAGGAAACTACATTAAATGATGAAAAACGATGGACTATCGAGCTATTATCAGAAACCTTTGACCGTTTAAGGTTCAGGGTTAACATAATCGTGAAACACATCTCGTTAACCGCTTCGATCATTCAAGTAGATGCTCCTGTTTCCAGGCAGGGCTTTCTCCTGACCGTAAGCTAATTTTATCGATACCCTCCTAGAAAACGCAACCATCAGAACAGTCCTTGTGCCGTTTAATGATTGTCAGTGCCGCAGCTGAAGCTGACCCAACCGCCATCCCTAGTATAAGATCAACGTCTGCCAGAGATGGTTTAGCCCAAGATTAAGTTATTATTAAAAAAATACCACCTTGGATCGCCCTGGGTTCATCAGCCTAGAAGACTCCCATGCCGATGAACCGGAGGAATGGTTACAATAATAACCAGATAACAACGTAGGCGATCGCCGTTTAGAGCCAGTCACCCCGATATGCACTATTATCGTTTTTTAGATGTAACCGAGCTTACATTTGCTAATCGATGATGTTGCACATAGATGTGAGTCATAGTTTCTGGATTTAACAAAATCTTTCTTGAATTTTAGGGTCATAAGCTGCTATCGATAATAAGTAGGGAAACTCATCAACGATAGAAAGCACTCAAATCGGGTTTCTCACTTGTCCTCACGCTAGGAAGCGAATGCTATGACCATTGCCACATCCCCAGTTACCACGGAAATGCCCCTATCGGCAGAAGAACTGCGGAAAATTCATGCCTACTGGCGGGCTGCCAACTACCTGGCGGTGGGCATGATTTACCTCAAGGACAACCCACTCCTGAAAGAACCCATCAAACCCGAGCATGTCAAAAAACGGCTCCTCGGCCATTGGGGGTCCAGTCCGGGGTTAAGCTTTCTCTACATCCACCTCAACCGCCTCATCAACAAATATGACCTGAATGCTCTCTACGTCGCCGGCCCCGGCCATGGCGCTCCCGGCATCCTGGGGCCAGCCTATCTCGAAGGCACTTACTCGGAAGTCTATCCCGACAAAGGGCAAGACGAAGAAGGACTACAAAAATTCTTCAAACAATTCTCCTTCCCCGGCCATATCGGCAGTCACGTCACCCCGGAAACCCCCGGCTCGATTCACGAAGGCGGGGAACTTGGCTACAGTCTCTCCCACGCCTTCGGGGCCGCCTATGATAACCCCGATTTGCTGGTGGCAGCTGTCATCGGTGATGGAGAAGCCGAAACGGGACCCCTGGCAACGGCCTGGCATTCTAACAAGTACCTCAACCCCATCCGCGATGGCGCTGTCTTGCCGATTCTGCATTTGAACGGCTACAAAATCGCCAACCCCACCCTCCTGTCACGGATTCCTCACGAAGAACTCGAAGCCCTGTTCCAAGGCTATGGCTATCGTCCCTATTTCGTCGAGGGAGATGACCCTGAAATCATGCACCAACGCATGGCGCAAGTCCTCGAAACCTGTGTTCAGGAGATTCATCGCATCCAAGAGGAAGCGCGGCGCACTGGGGTGGCCCAACGACCCCGCTGGCCGATGATTGTCTTCCGCTCTCCCAAAGGCTGGACAGGACCCGAATCCGTCAAGGGTCATAAAGTCGAAGGCTTCTGGCGGGCGCACCAAGTCCCCATGTCCGATGTGCATAAGAATCCTGAGAGCATGGCCATCTTGGAGGAATGGCTGCGTAGCTACAAGCCCGAGGAACTCTTCGATGAGACGGGTCAACTGATTCAGGAATTACAGGACCTGTCCCCGAAGGGTCCACGACGCATGAGCGCCAACCCCATCACCAATGGGGGCTTGGTTCGCAAAGAACTGCGGCGGCCCGATTTCCGCAAATATGCCGTCGATGTGCCGCAACCGGGCCATGTCGAGGCTCAGAACACCCGCATCATGAGTTTCTATTTGCGGGATGTGATGCGCAACAACATGGATAATTTCCGGGTGTTTGGCCCCGATGAGACGGCCTCGAACCGCTTACAAGCGCTCTATGAGGTGACGAAAAAGGCTTGGATGGCCGAGATGCTACCCGAGGATGAAGATGGCGGCTTTCTGTCTCCCGATGGCCGGGTGATGGAAATGCTGAGTGAGCATACCCTTGAAGGTTGGCTCGAAGGCTATCTGCTGACGGGACGACATGGGTTGTTCCATACCTATGAGGCTTTCGCTCATGTGATTGACTCGATGTTTAACCAGCACGCTAAATGGCTCGATATCTGCAAGAATGAGGTGCCTTGGCGTGCACCGGTGTCGTCGCTGAATATCCTGCTTTCGTCGGTGGTTTGGCGTCAGGATCACAATGGCTTTAGTCACCAAGATCCTGGATTTATTGATTTGGTGACCAATAAGAGTGCTGAGGTGACGCGGATTTATCTGCCCCCCGATGCCAATTGTCTGCTCTCGGTGATGGACCATTGTTTGGAGAGCAAGAATTATGTCAATGTCATTGTGGCCGATAAGCAGGACCATTTGCAGTATTTGACCATGGAGGAGGCGATCGCCCACTGCACTAAGGGCATCGGCATCTGGGAATGGGCCAGTAATGATGATTGCGGCAAAGATCCCGATGAGCCGGATGTAATTATGGCCTCATGTGGGGATATCCTGACTCGGGAGGCCCTGGCGGCTACGGCGATTCTGCGCGAGGAGTTCCCGGATCTCAAGGTGCGCTTTATCAATGTGGTGGACTTGTTCCGTCTTCAGTCGGAAATTGATCACCCTCATGGTTTATCCGATCGCGACTTTGACAGTCTCTTTACCACCGATAAACCGGTCATGTTCAACTTCCACGGCTATCCTTGGCTGATTCACAAACTCACCTATCGCCGCAGCAACCAGGAACGCATCCATGTACGCGGTTACAAGGAAAAGGGCAATATCAACACTCCCCTAGAGTTAGCGATTCGCAACCAAGTCGATCGCTTTAATTTGGTGATTGATGTCATTGATCGGGTTCCTAAGCTCGGTTCGGCGGCGGCCTATGTGAAGGAACGGATGAAAAATCAAATCATCGATCACATGCACTACGCCAAGGAACATGGAACTGACAAGCCGGAAATCACGAATTGGAAATGGCCCTATTAAATCAGTAAGCTAGGGAATAAAGGCGTTAGCGTTAGCAATGGCTGGCCTAACGCCTTTATCTGAAAACTGACACCTAGAAATCTATCTTATGGCTGATTTAATTGCCGTTTCCTACGATAGCCAATACAAGGCTGAGGAAGTCCGCTTGGAATTGCTGAAACTGCAAAAACAGCATCTGATTGAACTCGAAGATGCCGCCGTGGTGGTTAAAAACGAGGATGGCAAAGTCAAACTCAATCAGGCCATCAATCTCGCCGCCGCTGGAGCCGCCTCGGGCAGTTTCTGGGGGCTATTGATTGGCTTGCTGTTTCTGAGTCCTTTACTCGGTGTCGCTGTGGGGGCCGCTGGTGGTGCTATTGGTGGCGCTCTCAGTGATATTGGTGTTGATGACAACTTCATGCGGGAACTCGGGGAAACGATGCAGCCGGGAAGTTCCGCCTTGTTTATCCTGGTGCGCAAGGTGACGCCTGATAAAGTCCTCGATGAAGTGGCTCAGTTCGGTGGTAAGGTCCTACGAACCTCTTTGAGTAAGGATCAAGAGGCCCAGTTGCAAGAAACCTTGTCTAATCGGGGCATTGAACTCGATAAAGTTCATGCTGAAGCCAGCGAGTCCTAGTTGATTGGACTGATAATAGTTACCGCCGGCGATCGCCGGCGGTTTGGGGGACACTCCTTTCGGGGCGATCGCCCCTTTTTTTTCGGCCCGATTCTCCAGACTGAATCTCCTCGGTCTCGTTAAAAGGCGATCGAAATGAGATATAACAAATGGAGAGTTCCCGAGAATTTGCCAAGAGTACGGTCTTACATCATGGTCAACGTCGCGACCCCTTCTATCCCCTCCATCCAACTCGAAGATGATGCTACCCAGGAATTGCTTGATTGGGCCACGGCGATCGAGCATTCCGAAAGCACATATTTTGAAAAAAGTCAAGCCCTCGCCGTCAAACTTGGCGCGCATTACCGCCAAGATGGCCTGACCGAATTTGGCTTCTGGACTCCCGAACTCACCGCCCAGGTGATGCGACGTAAGGAAATTTACCTAGAAATCCTCACCCCCATCGATGACATCGATTTCCGAAATCCTCGCCAGGTGGTGCGCTTTCGCCGCACGCGCTTAAACCTCAAACAACAAGGTGAGTTTCTCTGGGGAGTCGTCTCCGGCTTGCAGGGAGGAACTCGGGACCAAGCCGGTTCGTTTTATTGGCTACGTTTTGTCGACCAACAGGGGATTCTCGAAGCCATTCGCGATGTCGTCCCCTACTCACTCCCCTATGGTGTCTTCGGGCCAGCCGAAGTCTATGATATCGACCGCCTCCAAGCCAATCGCCCCGATTTAGACTATTTTGCCCGCACCAGCGCCTCGCAACTACCAGAATTTTTCACCCAAGATACCCATCACCAGCAAGACCTAAAAGCCATTCCTCGGGTTCATGCTCCTCGCAACATCCTACAACTCCATGTGGGAACCGCCACCGCTGAGGGAACCCTCGAAGGATTAACGAAACTCTATCAGCGCATTTCGACTAAATTGGCCAATGGCGATGCCCTAACCCCCATAGAACACAACTATGTGGGCTATGATGCGGTGCAATTGTTACCCCTCGAACCCACCATTGAGTTCCGTAGCGAATATAGTCCTGAAAGTGAATTTTTTGTCTTTCTCTCGGAAGATGAGGAAGATGAACTCAAAATTGAACTGCGTAAACCCAACACTGAAGATTGGGGCTATGATGTGCCAATTCTTGGTTCAAGTGCCACTAATCCCGCTCAATTAGGCAGTTTACGGCCTGATGAAATGGTGGATTTTGTGGCGACGCTTCATAATTTCTCGACGGGGCCAATTCAGGTAATTTATGATCTCGTCTATGGTCATGCCGATAACCAGTCGGAACTGCTGATTAACCGGGAATATCTCAAGGGGCCAAATATGTATGGCCAAGACTTGAACCACCAACTCCCGACGGTACGGGCGATTTTCCTGGAAATGCAGCGCCGTAAGTTGAATACAGGGGCTGATGGAATTCGCGTTGATGGTGGCCAAGATTTCCGCTTTTTTAACCCGTTATCGGGCGCGGTTGAACAAGATGACGCTTACTTACTGGCCATGAGTAATGTGGTTCAGGATATTGAAGGGTTTAAGCGGTTGATGTTTACCATCTTTGAAGATGGTCGCCCTTGGCCGGCTGAGGGTTGGGAAGATATTTCGACTTATCGAGATTTGATTGAAAAAATGCCCGAGTCCTATCAATGGGGACCGTTGGTGTTTGCCCATAATACGCCAACTCTCAAGGGGTTTTGGGAGCGCAAATGGCGGCGGGTATTGGAAGTGATGCACATTGGCAGTAATTGGATTACGGGTTGTGCGAATCATGATACGGTGCGGCGAGGAAATCAGGTGTCTCTGGAGGAACCGATTAACTGGAATTTAGGGGAAAGTTTGCCGGAGGTTCTTTGGAAGGCTTATGATAATCCGGCGACGTCGATTTGGGTGTATGGGTTTAGTCCGGGCTTACCGATGGATTTTATTAATGCCCTCTGTCACGCTCCCTGGATGTTTTTCCGCAACACGGATGAACGCTATGGGGTGAAGGTGGTTTCTGAGGAAATTGGCTTCCTCGATTGGCAAATTTCTGAGGAGATTTATAATCGTCCCGATTTATTTCAAAATCTCAAAAAGTTGGGGTTTGAGTATCTCGAAGATGTGCGAGGCTTTGGACGAGCGCTGCAAGAAACGATGATGGAAATGGATTATGACCTTAGCCGGGTGGCGAAGATCTGTCAGGATTGTTTGGGAGAGGATGCCTCGGCTTGTAGCATTGATAGTATGAAACTGCTGAATCATCCTAAGATGGTGACGTTCTTAAAACGTTTGGATGAGGCACAGTTGAAAAAGTTTGCTCTGACCTATATGGAAGACTGTTTTGTGGCCTGTAATGTGGGTCATCATGCTGATCAAGTGGATGAGGTTCAGGCGCAGTTTAATCGTCAGTTGCGGGAGTTTCGTCATGAACGGCCTTGGTTGGCGCAGAATCTGATTGGAACCGATCGCTTTGATAAGTCTAGTGAAGGCGATCGCACCATCTTTTATGGAGTTCGCAGTAACCCCAATGATGGCTCCGAAGGGGTAGTGATGGTGGCTCACTTGGGAGGCGATCCCATGACGGTTGAACTCGGGGAGTGGCTCGGGATTGATTTGAATCAATGGACGGTAGAAATTGCTTCGCCTGGGTTGGAACGGGATGGTAATTTTGAGGATCTCAATTCCTTTGAATTACGGGATTCTGAAGGACTCTTGCTTTGTTTTGCGCCGCCGGAACGATCGCCGGTGTCTCAACCCCAATCGCCTCCACCCACTCAGTCGTAATTTCGTCTGTTGTCTCAACATTCACGGTCTGTTTGATTTCTCATGAGCGAGCGCCCAAACCCAGATCCACAACCGACACCGACGACTCCTGGGGAGGAAACACCCCCCGCCCAAAGTCGTCGTCTCGGGCGACTGTTAAATGATACGTTAGAGCAACTGAAAGGGCGTTTACCCAACATCCCCAACATAGGAGATGTCACCAAGTTATTTTCAGTCAGTGATGAGCAGTTAGCCGAAATTCTAGCTCGGGTTCGCGAAGAACTTCCCACCACGGAAGCCCTTTTGTTGGGCAAACCGCAGGCGGGGAAAAGTTCAATTGTTCGTGGCTTAACGGGGGTATCTGCTGAGATTATTGGTCAAGGATTTCGCCCCCATACCCAGAACACCCAACGCTACGCCTATCCCTCGGAGGAATTGCCCCTATTGGTGTTTACAGACACGGTGGGGTTAGGGGATACCCGACGGGATACGCAAGAGTTAGTCTCAGAACTCCTCGATGAGTTGGATGTGGAAACTCGTCGCGCCCGGATTTTAATTCTCACGGTTAGAATTACGGATTTTGCGACCGATACGTTACAGGATATTGTCCGCCAACTGCGTCAGCAACATCCCGAAATTCCCTGTTTATTGGCGATTACCTGTTTGCATGAACTTTACCCTTCGTCGGTTGTTGATCATCCGGAGTATCCCCCCGAGTTTGAGGAGGTACAGCGGGTTTCTCGGGCGTTACAAGGGTCGTTTGCGTCCTGGTATGATGGGGTGGTTTGGCTCGATTTTACCCTGGAAGACGATGGATTTACGCCGGTGTTTTATGGGTTAGAAGCTCTACGGGATGCGATCGCCGAGTTACTCCCACAAGCCGAGGCCCGGGCCATTCACGAGTTACTCGCTGAAGGGACGACGCAGGAGTTGGGGGATCTCTACCGCGATGTAGGACGACGCTATATCCTGGCGTTTTCGGTCATGGCGGCGACGTTAGCGGCGGTTCCCCTACCGTTTGCCACCATGCCGGTTTTAACGGCGTTACAGGTGTCTCTAGTGGGCGTTATCGGGCGACTGTACGGCCAGACTCTCTCGCCGTCGCAAGCGGGAGGAGTGGTCAGTGCGATCGCCGGTGGCTTTTTAGCCCAATTAGTGGGACGGGAATTGATTAAGTTTATCCCCGGATTAGGGAGCGCCCTAGCCGCCTCCTGGGCGGCGGCGTACACCTGGGCATTAGGGGAAGGAGCTTGTGTCTATTTCGGGGATTTAATGGGCGGTAAAACCCCTGATCCGCAAAAAATTCAAAAAGCCATGAACGAAGCCTTTGAAGCCGCCAAAAAACGGTTCCGAGACCATGAAAATGAGGAGTAAAACATTCCCTGTTCCCTGTTCCCTGTTCCCTGTTCCCTGTTCCCTGTTCCCTGTTCCCTCTTAAAAAGTCATGTCTAATTTGGCTGAAGTTCAAGTTAAAACATTGGGTTGGGCGACGGTTGCCAAGGTTTCCCATATTGGTAATGTTCGCAAAGAAAACCAGGATAACTTATTAATAAAACCCTGGCCCGATGGTTCAGCCATTTTAGCCGTAGTTGCCGATGGAATGGGGGGCGGTCGTGGTGGAAAACGAGCGGCAGAAATTACCGTTGAGACCTTTGCAACGCTCTTACATCAGCCCGTTGCGAGTTCCCCGAGCGATCGCTATCAACTACTTTGGAATACCCTGCATCAAGCCGATGAAAACATCCGCGCAGAAGGCTGTATCAATCCTAAATTAGCAGGAATGGGGGCGACAGCGGTGGTGGCCCTAATTACCCCCAATGAGATGATTCATCTCTACGCCGGAGACAGTCGCCTTTACCATTATCGTCCAGACGAGTTCCTCTATAAAACCGCCGATCACTCGGTGATACGAATGCTACTCGATATCGGCCGCATCACCGAAGATGAGGTGGCCACCCATCCCATGCGAGCCATGGTAAGTTCTTGTTTAGGGGGACGAGATGGAAACGGGGATTTTAGTATTGATCCCAAGTGGAATCGCGAACCCTCTCCGCAACGAGAGTTACAGATTGATGATTTACTGTTGCTTTGTAGTGATGGCTTACATGGTCGTCTTCAGGACAGTGAAATACGGGGCTATCTCGACGGATATCAAAAATGGCCCGGTAAGGCGTTACAGGCTCTCCAAGAACGAGCCTTGGATGAGGGAGGTTTGGATAATTTGACGGGAATTTTAATTCATATTAATGCTTAGCCGGGTTTGATGTTGATTGTAATTGGGCGATCGCGCGATCGAGAATTTCGCATCCTTCTTCTACCGACTCAATGCGACTGAGTTTATCCCGTAGTTGATTCGCACCAGGGAAGCCTTTACAGTACCAGGATAGGTGTTTGCGCGATTGATAAATGCCGCGATCGCCCTTATAAGCCCCCAACGCTCGCAAATGCTCCTTAGCACAGTCCAACCGCTGCACCGGACTAGCAGGAGGGAGTTGTTGCCCCGTTTTAAGAAAATGGTCAATTTCCCCCACCAAAAAGGGATAACCCAGAGTTCCCCGCGAACACATCACCCCATCCGCCCCCGTTTCTTCCAGACAGCGTATCGCCGACTCCACCGAAACAATATCCCCATTAGCAATCACGGGAATTTCGAGTTGTTCTTTAACTCGGCGAATCCATTGCCATTGAGCCTCCCCGGTATATCCTTGTTGTCGAGTGCGTCCGTGGAGTGTCAGCATCGCGGCCCCCGCATCCTGCATCCGCTGGGCAAACTCCAGGATATTGATTTCCTCATCGGACCATCCCAGGCGAGTTTTGACCGTCACCGGAACCCCCGCCACCTGCACCACCGCGCGAACCAGGGCCTCAGCCACTTCCGGCTGACGTAATAGAGAGGAACCGCCCCCTTTGCGGGTAATTTTGTTGACGGGACAACCCATATTGATATCAATCGTATCCGACCCCTGATCAACGGCAATCTGGGCCGCTTTTCCGAGGAAGTCGGGGCGGCCATCAAACAGTTGAATACTAATAGGATGTTCATCGGGATCAACATCCATAATTTGGGGAACCTCCCGCAGATGTTGCAAACTCGACGCTTGCACCATTTCCGTGTACATCATCGATTGGGGCGCGTAGCGGCGCACCAGGCGGCGAAAGACGAGGTCGGTGACGCCGGAGAGGGGCGATTGGAGGACGCGGCTTTGGACTTGAACGCTGCCGATGTGCAGGGGTTGGGCGAAACGTTGCTGCCGGAGAGGGGTTAGGGATGAGTCAGTCATGGAGAGGGGAACGAGACAGGGCCATCTTTCTAGTTTAGGGTTTATTCTCTCGGACTGAGATGTGAGATTGGCAGGGATATGACGTGCGGATTCCGTATTAGACCCGACGTTCTCGACCTCAACCCTGAAATTCGGCTGAACGCAAGCAAATTTCAGAGTCTCAGCATCTGTGCTGAACCCTGAAAGTCAACAGTAGAAATGCCCTCGATCGCTTCAATTTAGAGTGCCTAACCCCTAGGGGGTTTAACCCCTTAATAATTCCCCAACCACCTCATCAGGGAATTTTTTTAAAAGTTTCTGTAAAGTTTTAATGAAGCTTTCTAGTTTTAAGGGTTAATCCCTGTCTCAGTCAGTCTTTTCACGCTTGGAAAGGCTTGAAACATTGTACTGAATTACAACAGTACAGTAAATTTATGTAACAATTTGAGGCAATTCCCGTAAAAATCGCCTGTACAAAGCGACAGACTTAAATGGCCTTTTTTCAAAATAGGTCATTTTGGCAGGTGCTTCATCGGAGCTTTAAAAACAGCGGAAAAAAATTGCAGTAGAGTAGTGACATCTCATCAAAAGCCCAAACATCCCTGGCTTCGTCGCTTGTTCTAGGAGCATCTACCGTCATGTTTTTATCTAACTTCGCCGCTTGGCTGAAAGGTCGCGTTAAAGAAGAACGCCACAAACAAAAGCAAATCGAAGACCTGACCCAAACCTTTATCCTAGAGCCGATTTATACCCCCGGCGGACTCCTCGACGGTGGTGATGATGCTGACGGTGCCGACTTAACTCCCGTCGATGACCCTCTCGACGATATGAGCGATAGTCCCGACTTGGATGGCGAGGATGACCTGGATGTAGATGGCGATGGTGGCGGCGACGAGGTGGTGGATGAGGGAGATGACAGTCTGGGTGATGACGATGGGGAGATTGTGGAAGACCCCGTTGACCTAGACGACGACATCAGCGATGAGGAGATTGGTGATGAGATTCCTTTCGCAGATAACTTGGAAGAAGGCGAGACGGACGGTAATGACGAAACTTCTAATGAGTTAGATGAGTCGGAAGAGACTGAAGCTGAAGCCGATGATGACCTCTCTGATGAAGGAGATGAGTCAGAAAGCGATGACGAAATTTCTGATGAGTCAGACGAAACCGACGAGGTTGACTCTGACGATGAGAGTTCCGATGAGTCGGAAAGCGATGACGAAATGTCTGATGAGTTAGATGAGTCGGAAGAGACTGAAGCTGAAGCCGATGATGACCTTTCTGATGAGGGAGATGAGTCAGAAAGCGATGACGAAATTTCTGATGAGTCAGACGAAACCGACGAGGTTGACTCTGACGATGAAGTGGCCGACGACGTAGAAAACTCTGACAACGAGGACGAGGTATCCGACGAGGTGGACGATTCGGAAACCGAGGCCAAAGACGACGAGACTGCTGACAACGAGGACGAGGTATCCGACGAGGTGGACGATTCGGAAACCGAGGCCAAAGACGACGAGACTGCTGACAGCGACGATGAAGTGGCCGACGACGTAGAAAACTCGGATGACAGCGATGACGACGAGACTGCTGACAGCGAGGATGAACTTGACGACGACGTAGAAAACTCGGATGACAGCGATGACGACGAAATTGCTGACAGCGACGACGAACTCGACGAAGACGAAACCGAAGACGATGAAATTCCTCTAACCTTTGAACTTCCCAGCTTCAACAGTGGTGTGTTCACCGTTGGCGAGAGTGGTCAAGTCGGTGTAGACTTCCTGTTTGACGGTGGTGGCTACCAAGGAGAAGTGGCCTTCTTCAGCCTGGCCGGCCTAGAGGAAATGGAGTTTGAGAACGTCGAAGACTTTATCGCCGAAGCCGTCAATCGCGCCGCCAGTAACTCGGAACAGGGCCATATTGTCATTAGTGACCCCGATGAAGCGGCACGGTTTACTGGTTCCCTGATGGGAGAAAAAGACTATAACAGTGGTGTCTATCAAGGCGTTAAAAGCGTCAACATGACCGCTGGAGACAAGTTTGGGGTGATGTTGGTTCCCAAAGGTCGTGTGTCAGATGTTGTGGATAATCCCAGCATTGGTGGCGCACAACGTCCTCTGTTCTCTCTCGCTACGGCTAACCCCGACGATGAGTTTCATCTAGGTCAAATTGCAGACTTGACGGGAGATGGGAATACCTTTGTCTTTGAAGACCAGCGATTTGAAATTAGCGATTATGACTACAACGATGTCATCTTCCAGATTCGCGGTGCAGTGGGGGATGCAGCCTATGTCGGTGATGTGGTTGACCCTGACTTAGACTGGCGCGACGATGATATGGGACAGGCGTTATTGGCCTATTCTGACCCCTATTTCACGCCGACAGAACAACAGGATTTGGCTGAGTTGGCTGGACTCGATGGCGATGAGGGTGATGTCGGTGGCGATGTCCCCGATGATGGAGGAGATTCTGAGACAGATGCTGAGACAGATGTTGACCCCGATGAGGCTGAGGTCAGTGATGAAGCTGATGAGGTGAGTGAGGATGAGGAAGCGGTCACGGATGAGTCTGATGATGAATCCGATGAGTCTGATGATGAATCCGATGAGTCTGATGATGAATCCGATGAGTCTGATGAATCCGATGAATCTGATGAGTCTAATGTCGCCCAAAGTCGTCAGTCTGATGACTCAACGACCGACTCGGATACTAGCGATTCTTCTTCAACTTCTTCACCGGAAACCTCGTCTAATGAGTCCGATTCAAGTCTGGATGACTCGACTGAGTTAACAACTGACCCGTCGCCAGAGTCCTCAGTCCCCGTCACCGATGAGACTCAAGACTCCGAGACAACTGATGCTGATGAGACTCAAGACTCTGAGACAACTGACGTTGATGAGACTCAAGACTCCGAGGTAACTGATGAGGTTGAGGCGAGCCAGGAGGACTTGAGTGGTTCAGATGAGGAGACATCGGAGGAATTTTCGTCGAGTTCCCCAGCCGCTGAACCCAAACCCTTAGAAACTCCGACGCGATTTGAGTCCGCTAAGGAAGACCAACCTCTAGTGGGTGTCATTGATACCGGGTTTGCGGAGGATAATCCTGACCTGGACTATGACAACATCAGCTTAGGAAAAGATTTGGTTGATGGGGATGATAATCCCTTGTTAGCTGAAGGTGAGGGAAATGAACATGGAACCCATATTTTGGGAATCATTGCAGCCGAACAGGATAACGGGGAAGGGATTGATGGGATTAACCCGGATGCACCGATTTGGTTAGGTCGCGGCGTGGGGTCTGGAGAATGGGCCGATTCCCTGGTTGAGTTTGTGGATGCAGCCAAAGAGTCGGGTCAACCCAATGCGGTGGTCAATTTGAGTATGGATTTGACTCAAACTGATGCGGAGGGGAATGTGACGACTCGTTATGAGTTAACGCCGATGGAACGTGAAGCCATTGAGTATGCACGTCAGAACAATGTCATGATTGTGGCCGCTGCTGGCAATGATGGTGATGTGATGTCGGCGTTGGGTCAAGCCTCGCAGGAGTTTGACAACATTATGACGGTGGGAGCCGCTGAACAGTTTGACCCCGAAACATCGGCGTGGAAGGGGGCTGACCGCACCAATTATTCCAGCTATGGCCGGGGTTTAGATGTTGTGGCCTATGGCGGAACCACGGAGAATCCGGAACTGTCGCTGACGGGTGATGGTTTGGGAACGATGGCGGGGTCTTCTGTGGCGACGGCGAAGGTGACGGGTGCGGTGTCTCAGGTTTGGGCGGCGAATCCCGAGTTGAGTTACCGCCAGGTGGTTGAAATTATCCGGGATACGGCGACGGATTTGGGCAGTACGGGTTGGAATACTGAGACGGGTACGGGTCTGTTGAATATGACAGCGGCGGTGCATTTGGCGAAGGCGACGAAGCCGAAAGAGTACAATCCTTTAGCATGGGTAACACCGGACACTTGGCTTGGTGAGGGGACATTTTCACCTTTTGAACGTGCAGTTAATGCTGGAACATCTATTGAAACAGCAATCAATCAGGATTTAGAATTTAGTGATACTGATAGTCTTGATAGTGATTTTCCAGAAAAATATTACAAGTTTACTGTTCCTGAATCAGGCTACTTTGAATGGAGGCGAGGCCAGGGACACAAAGAAATTGGTATAGATGACACAGAATATCCAGATATTGAAATTATCCATGCTGATGGAAGTACAGCTTGGCGTAATTTTTACGAAAAATCTGGATTTGTTACTTCCATTTCAACAAACACGATGCCTCCCACTGGCGGTGGTTTTTTAGATGAAGGAACTTACTATATGAAGGTCAGCGGAGAAAATAGAGGGGTTACTGATTATATGATCGAAACCACCTTCACCCCAGATGTATCTCCTTCAGTTAGTGGCCCCGTAGAATTTACTAAGGCTGATAGTTTCCGGAATCCATTGGCAGGAAAAAAATCATCTCAGCTAAGTAGTTCTGGTACAGTATTTATTGATTTCAGCCTTCCTCCAGATGTTATGGCAGAAAAGTGGCGGAATGCCTACGGCGTTGAAGTCAAAGATCCAGGACAACTGAATCTGGACTTTTCGCATAAAGGAGGTGAGGTTAGCTTAAGTTTGGCTAAAGAAGTTGGTTCGAGCGGCGTTTTTAAAAATATTGCTTCACGTAGGTATTCTAACTCAGATGGTCAATTGAACTTTGATCTCAATCAGGGGCGCTATAGGATTTTAGTCAAAGCTGATTTGGAGGATAGTCCCAACAAATACAATCTTAATGGAGAATTTACTCCTGAACAAGTGTCAGAAAGTGTTATTGCCGATCCTAATCCAGTGGCAATTCCCACACCAGCTGTATCTTCTGCCCCACAACCGGGAACAGCTAAAGTCCCTAACACTGCTGGAGATCACAATCGTACTATTGTAAGTAATGGAGTAACTAAACATTATTATGAAAATGGCTATTTAACGACACAGCCAAGTGGAGCTAGTTTCTGGTACTCCTATGGAACCGGTGCAAGTACAAGTGTGACAATTGGTGCTGAGCCGGTAGAACCCAGTCCAAAGGGTAATGTAACGATTGGTGCTGAACCAGTGGACTCCAATCCAAAGTCCAATGTAAATATTGGTGCTGAGCTGGTAGAGTCTAATCCAAAGTCTACAGCAAAACCAATTGTTAATGTCTGGGATCAAACTATTGGGGAAGAAGAGTTTTTTACAAAGACAATAGATCCTAATTACCCAAACGAAAGTTTGGTTTCGATGCGAAATCGTTTTAGCTGGTCTCATCCTGATGGAGATGCAATTGAAGCTGTTGCGTTTTATGATTTTTCACCTCATAACCATAGTACAGGGCATTTTGCTATTCCTGCGGGCTTTACTCCACCAAGCTTGAATGTTTCCCCTCCTCAATATGGAGGTGTGTCAGGTGGCGTAGCAAGTATTGATCAACTGAATCAAAATCAAGTTTATTACAGCCACAATGGTAATATTGGAATCAATGATACCGTAGCTGTTTCTGTTTTTGATGGTTCTCAATGGAGTACACCTAAACCTTTCAAAATTCGTGTGGCTTCTGATAGAAAACGAGCAGATATTCTGAGCACAACATCAGAAAGTGGAACAGGAAGATTAAAAGAACCAACCAATTTCCGTAATCATCCCTGGATTGATGCAAGTACGCTGATTGAGGGGTATGTGTCTACTGGAACAACTTTTCGTTTTCTGGAGAAAGTTACCACCAATAATACTGCTTCCAAGTATAAAACTTGGTATAAAGTCCGTCTTGATGATGGAAGAGTTGGCTATATCTGGGAAGGCGGATTTGACCGTACAATAGAAAATTTAGAGCACAATCAACAGCCTCCAGTTATTGAACTAGACACAAACAATAATAATGAAAACTCGAATGGCAGTGTAGGTGACGAAATTCCAATTGATGAGATTAACATATCAAAACCTGTAACAAGGTTTGATATAGCCAAAGAGGCCGCTATTAAAAGAGTGGGTCAAAACCAAGTTGGACGGAGTACAGGAGCACCGAGATATGTAACTGTTGGTAACAGTAGTGGCTGGGTACAAGAATTTAAACGAGATGGGTACTCACTTTCTTCATCTAGAAAGCTTTTGATGTTAGAAGATGGTTCAGATACTGCTTATTGGATTAAAGGGGGAAATCTCAAAGAGTATGAAGCGGTTGGGGGGCTTAACATTAGTAACCCTCTAGGTTTTCCTCGTAATGATGAAACCCAATCCAGCAACAAAAGGAAAGACCCATTGCTTCCCTCCCCTGTTTTTTGGCAGGCTTTTTCAGGCACTAATGGAACACCTCGAATCCATAGGCGCGGTGTGTTTGATTCTTCAAACTCAGTAGCCAGTTGGGGACCAATTTCGGACAAATACGAAGAACTTGGGGCAGTTAATAGTCCGCTTGGTGCTCCCACAAAACGGCAATGGCTTGATGCCGATGGATTTACAGTTTGGGCAGAGTTTCAAAAAGGTCGAATTGCTTACAATACAGAGACACATCATATTACTGGTCACCTTCCTAATGGTGTTCAAGCACCATGGCAAAACAATCTACATGCCCTAGATGTTAAAGGTTCATCAACGGACATTCATTTACAGTTTGTAGATGATCATGATAAAGCTGAAGACAGTATTGGTGATCGCCCGACATGGGTTATTACTCACGGTTGGAATGGCGAATCTATAGCTGACGAAAAGGGAAATTTCACTAATCTAGCTAAAGCAATTGGAGGTTATAAAGATGGGGATCAAGTTATAAAACTTGATTGGCGAGGACTAGCCGATACAGGGGCAGACTTAGCCAAGGCTGCAAGGTGGATAGAGCCAATAGGAGAAGCTGTAGCTGACCAATTAAAGTCTTGGGATTTACAGTCAAATCAAATCAATCTTGTTGGGCATAGCCTTGGTGCTTATGTATCTTTTGAAATTGCCAAAAACCTTGGTGGTGTTAATGGTTTAGTTGCGCTAGATCCAGCAATAACCACGACTGGAGCATACTCTATATCATCCGTTAATTTTTCAGATTACTCTAAGGAATCAGTTGGATTATGGACAAGTGTCTTGGGTAGCTATGCTACAAGTAGTACTGCTAGTACTTATATTAGCAAACTAAATGCAAACCTTGAAACTTTGCCATGGTATGAGCAAGAAAATCCAAAGGAGCGTCACTCAGCAGCCGTTACAGAATATGCCCGAATGTTTGAGTAGGGTTCCTCTGGATAATGTCTATCGGGACGGCGGCGGCTCCTGGAACGTTTGGTTGCTTTGACACTTTTGATTTCCTTGGCTTACATGGAGTGGTAGGGTGCATTCCGACTTCGTTCAATTCTTGGATTTTGCCAACAAGATTAAACGAGCCGGAACGCACCGATTCGGGAAGCTTGCTTGTAAATTGTCCTACATGGGTTCAAGCCACAACACACCCTTGTATATTGAAAAACAGAGTAGACCGTCACACCCTTGGTCGGAAAAGACCGCTACCTTTACTAAAATATAATCTTGGAATCAGTTCTAGTATCCGTATCGGTCTTGATATGTTCGCATGAGACAACCTCTAATGTTGCTTTTTGCTTCTGAAACACGATCGCGCCATTCATTTCGCGCCCATTCCTTAGCCTCGTATTCTGTACTTCCTAGACCAGTAGCACTGACTTCATTTGATAGTGAATCTAGCAACCTGCCTGTATTATCGTCGTAAAGATAGCCTACCACACAGCCCGTGAAGGTGACATCATAGTGGCCTTCTTCGCCCACAATATATTCATACCCTCTTTCCATCTCAAATTTTATTGATACCATTATTTGAAGTTGAATTGCTTAAATTAACACTCCGGACAGTTTTGCACTGACAACGAGAGAATGCGGGTTTCAGCCGCCTCTCAAGACCGTTAAGCCAACGAGGAAATAGGGGTTTCAGCGCTCGCACCGAAAAATGTCCGGACTATTGTTAAATATAAGCTTCAATATAATAAGTTTTTTAGTAGATGTCAACTAGAGCGTGTCATCAATTAACGAAGCCAGATGGCAATCGAAGCCAGGTGAATCGCTCCCAAGAAGTTACGATCGGTCTTGTCGTAGCGAGTAGCAATGCCTCGATATTGCTTGAGCTTCTGAAAGAGGTTCTCAATCAGATGTCGCCACTTGTACATCTGTCGGTCGTACTCTCTCGGCTCCTGACGGCAACGCTTTGGCGGAATGACCGCTTGGCATCCGGCAGCTGTGACCGGCTCCAGCACTCGCGCTTGGGCATCGTAGGCTTTATCAGCGATGAGAGCGTCTACCTCATCGAGAGCGTCGAGCAAAACATCGGCTCCCTGCAAGTCATGAGCTTGACCGGGGGTCAAGTGAAAGCCCGTTGGATTGCCCAACGCATCGCAGGTGGCGTGAATTTTGCTGGAGAGTCCGCCTCGACTGCGACCGATGGCTTGAGTCTCTCGGGTCTCATCGGGACTTTTTTTTCGCGCCCGCACTATCCTGATGCGCCGGGACGATTGTGGCATCAATGGCAGCGTACTCGTTATCGGCATCTTGGGAGAGAACGTCAAAGACTCGCTCTTCGTTCAAGTTTTGGATTTTGGCAACAAGATTAAGCGAGCCGGAACGCACCGCTTCAGGGACAAAACGACAGCCAGTTTATGGCTACCGGAAAAATCAATGATGGACAATTGCCAGATTACCAACCTGGTGCGTTGCGGCGGCTTGTCAATTGTTCCCTTAAGTTCCAATAGGTTTGAGCCGCAACGCACCCTACCGTGACGAATTGATGATGGATGAATCAACTGGGATGAATTGATGGTGGTCGATCGCCTTTTTGAGTGGGCGATCGCCTAATTCATCACTATACTTGAAATAACATTTTCCTTGCTCGGCACCAGATTATGTCAGAATCAGTAAAAACCTCACGACTTCAAGAAGCGATCGATACCGTAGAATCCCTATCGATCGAAGAACAAAACCTAATTGTTGAAATCTTACTTAAACGACTACAGAGAAAACGCAGGGAAAACCTCCTGCAAGAAATTGAAGAAGTGCGCCAAGAAGCCTCTGAAGGCAAAATCCAATTTGGCTCCGTAGAAGATTTCTTAAAAGAGTTAGATGAGTGAGAAAAATTGCCTGGACTCCTAAATCTTTGAGAGCCTACAAACGCCTAATTCGTAAAAACCCTCAGTTGCAAACGGCATTGTCAGCCACTCTAACACAGCTAGCAGACGATCCTTTTCATCCCACGCTGAAAACTCACAAACTATCCGGCGAGTTTGATGGAATTTGGTCAGCTTCAATTGATTACAGTTATCGGATTTTATTCGAGTTTACCAAGACCAAAGATTCCGAAGACGCTATCTTATTACTGAACTTTGGCAACCATGATGATGTCTATTAAGGCAAAATAAGGGCGGTAAGTTTGCAGCCAGTAGCGGTAGGGTGCGTTCCGGCTTCGTTCAAGTCTTGGATTTTAGCAACAAGATTAAGCGAGCCGGAACGCACCGATTCGGGAACTTGTCAATTGTCCCCTTAAATTTCCATGGGTTTGAGCCGCAACGCACCCTACCGTGACTCATTGATGATGGATGAATCTAACCCTTACCTACCCCCGCGAGAAGGCTCACGTTGTAATCTTTGATTCAACGTTGAGATG
>OFEU01000120.1_pt1 | contig 97508 bp, 86 predicted proteins | sample 1521221 | NCBI WGS metagenome assembly OFEU01 (sample SAMN03766357, study PRJEB24113) | microbial mat metagenome | isolation source: enrichment culture HLUCC-O from microbial mat sample contains cyanobacterium... | reverse complement strand
CTCTGGCTCTGGCTCTGGCTCTGGCTCTGGCTCTGGCTCTGGCTCTGGCTCTGGGCGAGCATCGATGGGGCCGGAGACCTCCGTCAAGTCTGATTGGACGGATTGAGGCTCACTGTCGATAAGCTCAGGACCTATCGTAATGCTTCTGCGGACAGGCTCCTCCGGTACATCCACGCTACCCGCATCCGCCACCGACTCATCATATTGACTGGACACAAACCACCAGGACGCACCCAACAACACCAGGGCGAGCGCCGGCCAACGAAAGGTCATCAGTGGCGGCCAGTTTCGGGCCGGCGCTGAGCGGCTGCCCGATACCATATCCAGCCATATGCCAGGAGCAACCCGCTTCAGTCGCCCAAAGCTACCCTGGCTCAGCGCATGGAGCTGCTTAAGCCGGGTCGGCGACAAAAGCTCGTCTTTCTGACCACCCGCGCGGTGAATGCGCGGCTCGAGATACGCCGCAATATCTTCACGACTCAGCGATGGAAGGCTGATGTGATGGACGTAAGCTGCGAAATCTTCCTGACGAAACTCACGTTGCAGACCAGCTGCACCGGCAAACACCAGTGCCGCCGCCAGCGAGCGGTCAGCCGCAAGAAATCCCGACAACAACAGATTCAAGATCTCAGGCGCCACACGCTCGGCATCGTCCAGTATCAACACGAGGCGCTGTCCGCGTTGAGCGCGACTCTCAGACCAACGGAAAAACCGATAAACCAACTCTCTTGGCTCTGCATCGGCTGGCAAACCTGATCTGGCGATTTTTCTTAAATCCCGCGCCAGCGCCTGACTGCCGGTTAATGCTGCCGAGGGGATACGGTGAAAATCCAGACGGGATGATTCGCTGCGAACAAGTTCAGCGAGAATACGGGTTTTGCCCGCACCGGGAACACCGGTAAGCAACAGCGCCATGTCACCAAAACCACAGAGATGACGGAGCGACTCCAGCGCATGGTGACGCATTGCATCTGGATAGAACGGGGTTTCCAGCTCGAGCGGATTTTCCCGCAAACCATAACGCTGCTGAAGGCGGGGAAATAGCCCACCATCCTCTATCGTGTTCAGGTTATCCTCAATCACAATTCATCCCTGCCTGCTGTCCGTTTTCCTGAAGCCCCCGTGTTTAACGGGTGAATTCCAGCAAAGTGTTCCGGAGGTTCTGCTCCGACGCATCGCCTGTCACAAAGGCATCACCCAAGGCTCGCATCAAAACCAATCGCAACGTTCCGTCTATGTTCTTTTTATCGACAGCCATCCGAGACATAAAGTCTTCAGGGCTCATGCCCTCTGGCGCATACACTGGCAGCCCGGCCCGCCGAATCAGAGAGGTCGCCCGCTCGTGATCAGCCTGGCTGATCATGCCCTCTCTCAAGGACAGGTCTGAGGCCATCAGCATACCGGTACCGACCGCTTCTCCATGCAACCAATTGCCGTAGCCGGCATAGGTTTCAATGGCATGACCAAAGGTGTGCCCAAGATTCAGAATTGCTCGAAGCCCACCCTCACGCTCATCAACGGCAACGACCTCCGCTTTACACTGGCACGAACGAAAGATGGCCTCCGCCAGAGCCTCGGGTTCTGCAGTCATTAACGCGTCTATGCTGTTCTCAAGCCAGACCAAAAACGATTCATCACGGATCAGGCCATATTTAATGACCTCCGCCAGGCCGGCAGACACTTCACGGGCCGGCAAGGTGGACAGCGAATCGGTATCAATCAACACCATGTTTGGTTGGTGAAAAGCGCCAACCATGTTTTTACCCAACGGATGATTCACCCCGGTCTTTCCACCGACGGAGGAATCGACCTGAGACAACAATGTAGTGGGAATTTGAATGAAGGGTACGCCCCGCTGATAACAAGCAGCAGCAAACCCAGCCATATCGCCGATGACGCCGCCGCCCAAAGCGGCCAGCGTGGTCTTTCTTGAGTGTCGCTGTTCAAGCAATCCGTCAAAGATCAGATTGAGGGTTTGCCAATCCTTGTACTTTTCGCCGTCCGGCAAGGTAACCACATCCACTTGCTTGCCGGGAAAGCAGGCAACGGCTTGCTCCAGGTACAACGGGCCAACCGTGTCATTGGTCACAATCATGACCTGGCTCCCCGCGACCCAGGGCGTCAAGTCATAGGAACCAAGCAACCCCTGACCGATGACGATCGGATAGCTTCGCTCACCCAATTCAACTTTAAGCTCTTTGAGGACCTTGTACATGTTCACGACCTTCTTTGCGTCTTTGCCGTTTGTGTCTGGGGGTTTTTGGATTAATACGATTGACCAACTGTCGCACAACCAAGCGTGGACTCTTGCGATCGGTAAACATCACGATATCTGCAAGCCTGGTGTAAAGCGGGTCCCGGATGGCAAACAGGTTTCGCAGCACACCTTCCGGGTCTTCATTCTGCAACAACGGGCGGTTGCGGTCTTTGCGGGTGCGCTCTACCTGCTGCTCTATAGACGTTTTCAGGTACACAACAACGGCACGCTGCTTCAGCAATGGGTGGTTTTCTGGCCGCATCACCGCGCCGCCACCGGTAGCCAGTACCGTTCCCGTCGCTCCGGAAAGTTCATCCAGCATGGCGGTTTCTCTTTGCCGAAAACCCTCCTCGCCCTCAACATCAAAAATCCACGGAATGTTTGCCCCACACCGTTCTTCGATGATCCGGTCAGAATCCACAAAGCGATAACCCAGCTCCTTGGCGAGCATACGACCAATCGTACTTTTACCAGCCCCCATAGGGCCGACCAGGACAACGCGTTCGGGCAAAGACATAATTTCCGCTCAACTGGGTTCAGGCGGGTGAGAATAGCACAGGGCAAGCCATTCCATAAGTCGAGACCCAAGATCCCAACAAAAAAGCCGCCGGTATTAGCGGCGGCTTTTTAAAGACAAGATCAATTATTCGATCAAGTCATTTTTGATGATTTTTGGAGTGATGAAAATCAACAGCTCACTACGTTCATCAATGTTTTCGGTCCGTTTGAACAGCCGTCCCAAATAGGGAATATCGCCCAGGAACGGTGTCTTCGTCGTTTGAGTCGCGACCTCCGACTGGAAAATACCACCCAAAACCACGGTTTCTCCGTTGGCAACCAATACTTGTGTTGTTACAGAGTTGGTGTTGATGGATGGGATGCCCGCCGTCACTTCGCCGCGAGAATCCTGATTCACCACCAGATCCATAATGATCTTATCGTCAGGCGTGATTTGTGGAGTCACCTCCAGCGATAGCAATGCCTCTTTGAAAGACACTGAGGTGGCGCCACTGGACGAAGCTTCCTGATACGGAATTTCCTCACCAGACTTGATGGATGCACTCTGCCGATCCGCCGTCACAACACGTGGCTGTGAAACCACTTCAGCTCGACCGTCCGTTTCCAGAGCGGAAAGCTCCAGATCGATCAGGAAATCATCGCTGCCCCAGCCAATTGCGAACGACGAGGCACCCTCACCGGACACACCCAGATCAACACCCAGGCCGCCCGGGAACGTAATGTTGCCAGCGCCGCCTGCAGCAGCATCTCTTGCTTCTTGCAAGGTGCCCAATGAGCCACCAATACTGATCACGTCATCACCGTTGACGTCATAAGCGGCACCACCCCAACGCACGCCTAGATTCTCGGCAACGTTGGTTTGCGCCCGCACAATACGCGCCTCTATCGAGACCTGGCGTACGGGAACGTCCCACGTCCCAACAAGCCTGCGAATCTCTTCCAGCTTCTGCGCTGTTTCACGAACGCTGATGGTGTTTGTGCGCACGTCGGATGACACAAACCCCCGCGAGGAGATCAGCTCTTCATCAGCCTGGATAAGAGCTACAATATCTGCTGCTTTGGCGTAGTTAACTTGAACAATATCCAGGCGAACGGGTGCCAGTTCGGCGATTTGCTTGCTGGTTTCAAGTTCCAGTTTTTCACGGGCCGCAATTTCATCAGCCGGTGCCACCAGAAGGACATTGCCAATCTGGCGCTGATCTAAACCTTTGGTCTTCAGAATCAGGTCAAGCGCCTGGTCCCATGGGACGTTCTGCAAACGCAGGGTGATGCTGCCACCAACCGTATCGCTGGCCACCAGATTCAAACCGGTGAAGTCTGCAATCAACTGGAGTACTGAGCGCACTTCGATATCCTGAAAGTTAAGTGACAACTTCTCTCCGGTGTATGGGAAGCGCTCTTCTCGAAGAGACTCAACCTCTTGCTCCGTCAGCTTTTCCACACTCACGGTAAATTCGCGGCCCGACTGGTATGCAATGTAGTCGTAGTCACCTTCTGGACGAATCTCAATGATTGCATTGCCGTCTTCGGTGAACGTATCGATTCGGGTTACCGGCGTTGCGAAGTCAGTAACGTCAAGTCGACGGCGCAAGTCGGCAGGCACCTGCAATCCCGGCATGGTCAGGCGAATACGGCCAGCCTGTTCAGTCAAATTGACTGCGGCCTTGCTGCTGCCCAAATCCACAATCACCCGACCCTCACCATCCTGGCTGCGACGAAAATCAACGCCGGCCAACGCATTCTGGTCTGACCGAGCCGATGACGCCTGCTGGCCGGTCTGAGCCTGAGCAGTTGCTACCGGGGCGTCACTGGCGCCGCCAATAGTCATTACCAGCGAATTATCCTGACGGACCGTCTCGTGGGGTACCAGCTCAACCAGATTGAAGATCAACCGCGTACGGTCTTTTGTTTCCACCACAGTGACACTCTGGGCGTTGCCGGAACCGAGCGGAATGCTCCGCTGGTTCAAACCACTGGCGGTATCCTGCAGATCCACAGCGATCCTGGCCGGGCGTTCAATCGTGTAGCCCGTTGGCTCTGGCGGAGGCCCGTCAAATCTCATGGTCACTTCCAGTCGCTCACCGGGTAGCGACGAAAATGACACGTCTTCCAGCATGACCGCGCTGGCCAGGCTGCTCCATAACCCGATGGCGATAACGCCCACGCAGACATTGAGTTTTTTGAACATCGCTAGCCTCGACCTTGAACCATTTTTTTCGTGCATGTTTGTTTCAGTCATTCTCATCGCTCCTGGCCTTATCCTTCATCCAAAGACAGTGAGCGTGGGCGTTCAACCCATCCACCCCGGCCATTTGGAACGATTTCAATCAATTCGATTCGGGTTTCACTCACGCCAACAATCCGGCCGTAGCTCTGCCCCATATAGTTGCCCGCTCTTACCCTGTGTATACCACCGGCATCATCTCGTATCAGAGCGAACAAATTGCCCGAGACACCTTGCAACGTGCCTACCATCACCAGTGATTTCAGATCGAAGTTTTCCAGAACTTCTCTCGGGCGATCCAGGTCTGGCTCAACGTCACTGACAGGCTGCTCGTCAACCATCGTCAACTGAACATCGATCGGTGCCTCAAACGGTGCTCTGCGGTCCGCTGCCGAATAGCTGAACGCCTCATAAGCTTTGAACTCTGGCAAAGGCTCAACGTGTCCTCGAGGCTTTGCCCGAGTATCCGTCATAAACTTATCCAGATCAGAAAAACCGTCGCTCTGAGAACACGCCGTCAGCAAGGAGGCCAGACACACACCCAGCCAGGCTTTTCCCGCATGCTTTACTGTCATGCTCATTCTCCAGCCCGGTAGCGGTAGGTACGGGCAACAACCTGCATATCCAGTTGTTCGCCATCCCCGCCAATTGGTTTGATGGTTAAATCGTGCAACGTCACAATCCGTGGCAGACTGGCCACACTGCTGACAAATGATGCCAACTCGTGGTATGCGCCTGACACTCGGATATTGATCGGCAATTCCGAGTAGAAGTCACGCCGCTGTTCCGGCTGCAGAGCAACCTCCTGCAGAGCAAGACCATTACCCAGCGCGGTATTGGTTATGTCTTCCAGCAACCCGGGAACCTCGGTTTCGGAAGGTAGTTGCCGAACCAAAGCGCCGAACGTCTCTTCCATTTCCGCCATCTGAGCCTTGAACACGTCCAGGTTGGCAACCTGATAGGCTTTCTGCTCGTAGCGCTGCTTCAGTTCCTGCTCGGTTCGTTCAACCCGCTCCAACTGGCCGTACTGGTCTTTGATAAAGAACCAATAACCGCCGCCCAGAATCAGGCCAAAAACAATCAAAGCCACAATGGCCTTAATTGGAGCTGGCCAAATACCTGCGTTGTTGATATCCAGGTCGTTGATATCAAATTCGTTCAAGCTCTTGAGTGAGTCCGCGAGGCTCATTAATTATCCTCCCCTTCGGGCTCAGGTGTCTGCTGCTGGACAGCAAGGTTGAATTGACTGTATCCGGCCCGACGGGCATCGGCAGCAGCCACATTTGAAAGATTGGGATTTGCAAACCAGTCAGAGTCTTCAAACTGACGCATCAGGTTGGATATCCGACTGTTGGACTCCGCCATTCCCACAATATCAATGCGCTCACCGGTTCTTTTCAGGTCTGTGTAATAGAGTCCATCTGGCAAAGTTCTTACCAGCTCATCAAACACCCGAACGATGACCGGGCGCGTGCCCTGAAGATCCTGGATAACCTGCATTCGCGCCAACAACTCGTCCCGCTGCCGCTTGAGGTTTTCAATTTCGGTGATCTGTTGATCAAGCTGCCTCGTTGCAGTTTCAATGTAGGCATTGCGTGATTGCTGATAAGCAACCCGACTATCCACATCGGATTTCCAGAGAAAGGTCAGGCCACCGGCAATGACCACGGCTCCAAAAATCATGACCACAAACTGCTTCTGCTTCTCAGCTCGCAGCTCCTCGCGCCATGGTCTAAGGTTAATTTTAGCCATCAGTCGAAACTCCTCATTGCCAAGCCGCAGGCAATCATCAACGATGGAGCATCATTGCTCAGTGCTGATGCATTTACTCTGGAACCAATCGCCATGTCTGCAAAAGGATTGGCCACCATGGTCGGTGTGCCGGTCTTCTCTTCGACCATTTCGGTCAGACCCTGAATCGATGCCGTGCCGCCAGCCAGAACTACATAATCAACCGCGTTGTATTGACTGGCGCCAAAGAAGAACTGGAGAGCTCGCGCCACCTGCTGAACAACAGCTTCGCGGAATGGAGTGAGCACTTCAGGATCGTAGTCATCAGGCAGGCCGCCCTGCTTCTTGGCAAGACCGGCTTCTTCAACCGACAGACCATACCGACGCTGAATTTCCTCAGTGAGCTGTCGGCCACCGAAGATCTGTTCGCGGGTATAGACTGTCTTGCCCTCAGCCAAAACACTCAACGTGGTCATGGTCGCGCCGATATCAACGATCGCCACCACCAGCTCCTCACCCTGAGAGTCGAGCTGGGATTCAATCAACTCGTAGGCACGCTCGAGCGCGTAGGCTTCAACATCCACAATCTTGGTGGTGAGCCCGGCAATTTCGAGGGCATCTTCCCGGATGTCGACGTTCTCTTTCCGGCACGCAGCCAGCAAAACGTCTACTTGATCCGGATTCGATTCGGACGGCCCCTGAACCTCAAAGTCGATAGCGACCTCATCCAAGGGATATGGAATGTATTGGTCCGCCTCAAGCGCGATCTGATCTTCCATCTCGAACTCGTTGAGCCCGCCGTCCATCTGAATCACTTTCGTAATGACCGCAGAACCGGAGACCGCAACCGCAACGTGTTTCACGCCAGTACGGGACTTGGAAGCCACTCGTTTGAGCACCTCTCCCACCGCCTCGACGTCCGTAATATTCTTCTCAACCACTGCGTTGGCCGGCAAAGGCTCAACGGCATAGCTTTCCACTCTGTAGCGGCCGCCCTGCTTTGACAGTTCCAGAAGTTTCACCGAACTGGAGCTGACATCCAAGCCCAACACCGCACTGGATTTTTTTCCTAGCAATCCGAACACGCGCTCACCCTATACCTGGTTTAATGCACCCGGCTTAAGAGACTCCAAACCAACCCCTGACAAGGATTAACCTTAGAGACACTCTATGTGTTTTTTATGTAAGAGAATTCTTTGCACTTTCCGTCTACAATGCAGGCTCTTTGTTGTTCAAGAGTTATTGCATTCAGCGAAGCAACTAATCCTTCCTAAAGCAATTTCTCAAATAATAGACCTATATCCAACTGTTGTCAGAAAAAAATGTCTCATTTGCTGCGTACATCTCGTGTTTTCGCCTGGTTCCTGCTCACCGGCCTGAGCGTCTCTATTATTATCGCATCAGCCTTTTATCTTTATCTTCGGCCCACCTTACCGCCCGTCCAACAGTTGCTGGACGTAAAACTTCAGACGCCACTTCGGGTATATAGCCAAGACAACAGATTAATAGCAGAATTCGGCGAAAAGAGAAGGGCACCGATCACAATCGAACAGATCCCTACAATTCAGTTACAAGCCTTCCTGGCAGCGGAAGACTCACGTTTCTATGACCACTTTGGTGTCGACTTCAGAGGCTTGATGCGGGCTGCCGTCGAACTGGTATCCACCGGAAGCATCCAGTCCGGAGGCAGTACCATCACCATGCAGGTTGCAAAAAATTACTTTTTGTCACGCGACAGGACCTTTATTCGAAAGTTCAACGAGATACTTCTTGCTCTTCAGATAGAACGTGAACTCGACAAAGACAATATTCTCGAGCTCTACCTGAACAAGATCTACCTCGGCAATCGGGCGTACGGAATCGCGGCCGCTGCTCAGGTCTATTACGACAAATCGGTTAATGAACTAAGCCTTGCCCAGATGGCCATGCTTGCAGGACTGCCAAAAGCACCCTCTGCATTTAACCCGCTGGCGAATCCGGAGCGGGCGATGATTCGCCGCAACTGGATTCTCGGCCGAATGCGAGATCTGGGCTATATAACCGACGATGCCTGGTCACTGGCCGTCGAGGCGCCCTTGACCGCCAACTACAACATCCGTGAAACCGAAGTAGATGCCGATTACGTTGCCGAAATGGCTCGAACAGAAATGGTTCGCCGGTTTGGCGAAGCCGCCTACACTGACGGCTACAGCGTCACCCTGACGGTGGACAGTGAGAAACAGAAAGCCGCCACCGAAACCCTGCGGGCCGGACTGGAAAACTACGATCGTCGCCATGGCTTTAGGGGTGCTATCGGCCAATTTGACGTGACCGGGGTGTCGGCCACCCAACTATCCGATCAGATGCTCAACTACCCCAGGGTTGAAAGTCTAATACCGGCGGTCATTACCGAGATCAACGACGAACAGGGCGAGGCCCAAGTTCATACCCGGCATCTGGGTCCGGGTAAAATGAGCTTTGACAGCATGAGCTGGGCGAAGCGCTACCGCACGGAAAGCCTGACTGGCCCCGCCCCGAGCAAAGTGTCTGACGTTGTCTCTGTCGGCGATGTGGTTTACGTAAAGGCCCTGCAACTCCCACAAATCCGCGAACAGAATGACGACCAGGAAAACACCGGCGATATCCTCAAGCAGGAGCTTCAGGTCGCCCTGTCCCAAGCCCCCAGAGTCGAAGGCGCCGTCATTTCGATCAACGCCCAGAGCGGCGCAATAGAAGCACTCTCCGGCGGCTACAGTTTCAGCCAGAGCAAATATAATCGGGCAACCCAAGCCAATCGCCAGCCAGGGTCTACTTTTAAACCTTTTCTCTACCTGGCCGCACTGGAAAGCGGAAGAACACCCGCAACCATGTACAACGATGCGCCCATCGTGTTCGAAGATTCAGAGCTGGAAGGCGCCTGGCGCCCCCAGAACTCATCCGGCCAGTTTTATGGCCCCACCACCCTGCGAGAAGGCCTTTACCGATCTCGCAACCTGGTGTCTATCCGCCTGCTCAGGGACATCGGTATCCGCCAGACACTGGACTACCTGGACCAACTAAAGATACCGACAGCTAGAATGCCCGATAACCTATCGCTGTCCCTGGGGTCTGGCCAATTGACACCCATGGATCTGGCACGAGGCTTCGCGGTCGTCGCCAACGGCGGCTACGACACTGAACCCTACCTTATCCAGCGCATCCAAGAACCGGACGGCACCGTTGTTTATGAAGCGCCAGAAACAGTGTTATGCGAAAGCAACTGCGACGAAGAGCTGGAAAAAGACGGCACCGAAGGGTCGATTACAACAGACCAGCCTGACACGCCGGAAACAGAAGGGATGAAACTGCTGGCGTCTGCCGAAACCACACCGGAACGCAGGGTGATGCAGCGGCTTGCAGACGAACGCTCTGTCTACATCCTGCACTCCATCATGCAAGACGTCGTACGCCGGGGCACCGGCCGCCGGGCACTGGCCCTGAACCGCAACGACCTGGCGGGCAAGACCGGCACCACCAACGACCAGATCGACACCTGGTTCGCGGGATTCAACCACAATATCGCAACAACGGTCTGGGTTGGATTTGACCAACCTGCACCGCTTGGTCGGGGAGAGTTCGGAGCCAGCACCGCACTGCCGATCTGGGTTGATTACATGCAGGTCGCCATGAAAGATGCGCCTTCAGCCAACATGCCGCGGCCCAACGGCATCGCCAACATTCGCATAAATCCGAAAACCGGAGAGCGAGCCAGACCGGGCGAAGACGGAAGCTTTGAGCTTTTTAAAGAAGAAGAGGCTCCTGCACCTCTACCTCAGGACAGTAACGAAAACGGCGGTAATGGCGACGGCAACCGACTACCAGGCAATATCTTCTGATCCGAACGACCAATCGATCGACATAAAAAAACCGGCGGGATCTTCCGCCGGTTTTTTTTGTGTGAAGCTGAACTACATCAGTATCAGATGATGTCGTCCATAGACTTCAGCGGGTAGTGCGCAGGGTATGGGTTGCGCGCCACACCAGAATCCACCGCAGCACGAGCAACTGCAGCAGGAACCACGTCCAACAGGCGTATGTCCATTGGCTTCGGAATAATATATTCCTTACCAAACTCAAGACTATCAACGCCGTAAGCCGCGCAGATTTCCTGAGGTACCGGCTCTTTCGCCAGCTCACGAATCGCGTGAACCGCCGCCACTTTCATTTCTTCGTTGATGGCGGTTGCACGAACATCCAGCGCACCACGGAAAATGAACGGGAAGCCCAGTACGTTGTTAACCTGGTTAGGGTAATCAGAACGACCGGTCGCCATGATCAAGTCATCTCGGGTAGCCAGCGCCAGTTCCGGGCTGATTTCCGGATCCGGGTTCGAGCAAGCGAACACAACCGGGTTCGGCGCCATCTTCTTCAGCTGCTCAGCTGTCAAAAGATCAGGACCGGACAAGCCAACAAACACGTCGGCACCGTCAATGGCGTCGTCCAGCGTACGCTTGTCTGTCTGGTTCGCGAACATCGCCTTGTACTGATTCAGATCGTCACGACCAGAGTGGATCACACCCTTACGGTCCAGCATGAAGATGTTTTCAGAGCGCATACCGCAGCTGATCAGGATCTTCATACAGGCGATAGCAGCAGCACCGGCACCCAGGCAAACCACTGTAGCGTCTTCAATTTTCTTACCCTGCAGCTCAAGCGCATTGATCATGCCTGCTGCAGTAACGATCGCAGTACCGTGCTGGTCATCATGGAAAACCGGAACGTTGCACTTCTCAATCAGTGCGCGCTCGATTTCAAAGCACTCAGGCGCCTTGATATCTTCCAGGTTGATGCCACCAAAGGTATCGGCAATCCGCTCAACCGTTTCGATGAACGCCTGTGGGCTTTCCGAATTGACTTCGATATCGAACACGTCAATGCCGGCAAAGCGCTTGAACAGTACGCCTTTGCCTTCCATCACCGGCTTGCTCGCCAGCGGGCCAAGGTTACCCAGACCCAGGATAGCAGTACCGTCAGAAATAACGGCTACCAGGTTACCCTTGCCCGTGTACTTGTAAGCGTTCTCGGGGTCCTTTGCGATCTCGCGGACCGGCTCGGCAACCCCGGGGCTGTACGCCAGGGATAGGTCGCGGGAGGTTTGGGTCGGCTTGGTGATTTCAACACTCAGCTTACCCGGCCGCGGTTTGGCGTGATATTCAAGGGCTGCTTCTTTCAGATCTTGAGACATTGCCACTGTTCCGTTTGTCACGTTTAAAGGTAAAGGCCACCGGGCGCTTGCCCAGCGGAGCGCGACATTATGGCGCGCTCATTTCAAAACGACAAGCCGAAACAGAACATTTCATGATCAGTCAATAGTGCATTTTGCGTATACATAACCGACGAGCCCAATTCCGGACACAAAAAAAGCGCCCTCAGGCGCTTTTTTCACATTCCGGTGCGGATCAGTCTTTCTTGCCGCCGATACGACCACCAAAACGCTTGTTGAACTTGTCGATACGACCACCCGTGTCCATAACCTTCTGCTTGCCGGTGTAAAACGGGTGACACTGGGAGCAAACATCCAGTTGCAGGTCGTTACCCACGGTGGAGCGGGTCTTGATCACGTTACCGCAAGAACAGGTAGCGGTGATCTCTTCGTACTTGGGGTGAATACCTTCTTTCATGGCGAACCTCTATCGGTCATGCCGCTACCTGATCAATCGCCGAATATCGACCTTTATGCCAGGCACCGCACGTTTGAATCAATTGGAAAGACCGTGCACAATCAAGCCCGGCCTGAAACAGACCGCGAATCTTACTGACAAACCCGGCCACAGGCAAGTATCTTGCTCCCTCGTTACACCCCGGAACACAACACCCGCCGCCGCCGCGGCTCGCATTCAGGATAAGCAGATACCGTGACACGGCCAGCCACAGCCCGAATCGCCCTCAACCGCCCGCTACGGCGCCTGTTTGATTATCTGATCCCTGACCACTTGGAACTCAGCCCCGGGCAGCGGGTAGAGGTACCGTTCGGGCACCAGACATTGACCGGTCTGGTGGTCGAAACTGGCGTGAATCCGCCCGAGGGCATCACACTCAAGCCCGTTCGCAACCTGCTGGAAACCTGGCCGGCGCTGCCTGACAGCACCTTCCGCTTGCTCACCTGGGCCAGCGACTACTACCAGCATCCGCTGGGAGAATGCCTGTTCACCGCCCTGCCCCCGGCATTGAGGCGAGGCCGAGCGGCAAAAGAAAAACCTGATGAGCATTGGCAGGTTCTTGTTACAGACGCCGCGCTTCCCGCCAACGCGCATCGGCAGCTGGCCCTTTTTAAAACCATCAAACAAGCCCCCGGAATCACCTCAAGCGCATTGATCCAGGCCGGCTTTACCCGAGCGCAAATACGCGGCCTGCAACAAAAAGAACTGATTGCAGAGTCTCCCGAACCAACGGCACAGCCGCTAGCACCGGAAGCCGAACTACCAGCCCCGTCACTGTCCGAGGCCCAGACCATAGCAGCAGCGCATTTCCCCTCCGGCACCAAAGCGTTCTCGGCCACTTTGCTTTACGGCATTACTGGCAGCGGGAAAACCGAACTCTACCTTCATTATTTAAAAACTCACCTGAAAGCGGATGAACAGGCCCTGGTACTGGTGCCGGAAATCAACCTGACCCCCCAAACCCTCGCCCGCTTTCGCCGTTATTTTGGCAATCGCATTCAGGTGTGGCACTCCGCCCTCAACGATGGTGAGCGCCTGAGCACCTGGCTGAAAATTCGTAACGGCGAGCCCGTCATCCTGATCGGAACACGCTCCGCGGTGCTGCTGCCTTTCAGCCACCTGCGCACGATTATCGTTGACGAAGAGCACGACAGTTCATACAAACAGGGCGAGGGTTTTCGTTACTCAGGACGTGACGTAGCCGTGTACCGGGCCCACCTGAATAACTGTCCGGTGATTCTGGGCTCTGCCACACCCTCTTTGGAGTCCTGGCACAACGCCCGCCAGGGCAAGTACAAACTGATCCGTTTGGAAGAAAGAGCAGGCAACGCAAAACCGCCTCAGCTGGAACTGCTGGATATCCGCAGCCGCCCGCTGGAGGACGGCTTGTCTCGCCCTGCGCTGAACGCCATCAAAGAAACCCTGGCCAGAGGCGAGCAGGCATTGGTATTTGTGAACCGGCGAGGCTTCGCCCCGGTGGTGATGTGCTTTGATTGCGGCCACATGGAGGAATGCCCACGCTGCGATACCCGACTGACCTTCCACCGGCGCGACCGGGCCATGCGCTGCCACCACTGCGACTTCCAGATGGCAGCCAGGTTCACCTGCCCGAAATGTCAGAGCGAGAACTACAAACCGGTGGGCCAGGGTACCGAGCGCACCGAAGATAGCCTAGCCGAGCAATTCCCGGACGTACCCGTGGTCCGGGTAGACCGGGACAGTACCCAGCGCAAAGGCAGCATTCAGGCCATCTTGAAAAAAGTGAACAGCGGTGAACCTTGCATCCTGGTCGGCACCCAAATGCTTGCCAAGGGCCACGACTTTCCCAACGTCACCCTGGTGACCGTGGTGAATGCCGACGGCGGCCTGTTCAGCGTAGACTTCCGCGCCCCGGAACAGATGATCCAGACGTTATTACAGGTCAGCGGCCGCGCCGGCCGCGGCGAAAAGCCCGGCACAGTCCTGATCCAGACCTGCCATAGTGATCATCCATTGTTGAACGCCCTGAGCCATGGCCAATACGCCAACATCGCCGATCAACTTCTGGCTGAGCGGGAAAGCGGCCAACTGCCCCCATTCCGTGCTATGGCCATACTGAGGGCAGAGGCAGACACCATGCAAAACAGCCTGCAACTGCTCGACAGCCTGAAGCCCATGGCCCGGGTGCCAGGCATCGAAATCTGGGGCCCCTTACCCGCCGTCATCGCCCGCAAGGCCGACCGTCACCGCGCGCAACTGGTCTTGATCACCGAACACCGGAAACAACTCAATCGCTTGTTGACCCATCTGTGCCAACACCTGGACCAGACCAAATTGCCCGGAAGCACCAAATGGATGGTGGATGTTGATCCCCAGGAAACCGGTTAAATAACTTTTAATCACTTTGAAGTGTGACACAGCGCATAACCTGCAATCCGTTACAATCTTTTGCATAAATCCGCACCGGAAAACGTTGTGTTTGCACCGACTGTGCTATGATTTTCAGCAAACTAACGAACAAATCTGTAACAACACCTGAGGTTGCGGTTCTCACGCAGGGAACACGCAGCAAAAAGGCTTTTGCTGTAACGAAAACTGGAGATATAAAAATGTCAGGGAAATTCCTTGCGCGTGCGTCAGCTTTGTCGCTGGCTTTTTTGTTGGCTGCTTGTGGGGGGGATGATAGTTCTACCCCATTAGCAGGCGGCAACGGAACGGGTGGCGGTTCTGGCGGCGGAACGGGAGGGGGTGCTAATGATGATGGCAACCAAACCGTTTCACTAGAGCTGGGCACAGGCAGCGGCTCAAGTTTCCAATCAGGAAGAATTCAAGCTTCTGCCACCGACCTGTCGTTTGGAGGATCTGCACGCCTCGCATTTAATGTGGTAAATGCCCAAAACGGCAACTCTCTATATAACGATGCATCTACTGCGGTGACTGTCACTTCGCTCTGCGAAAATGCTGACTTTGACCGTGAAGTAACATCCAGCTCTGGCTCATTCACTTTTAATTACAATGCCGCATGTGAGGGCTCTGACACTATCACCGCCAGACTGAGCGATGGCGCAAGTGCAAGCGTGGTCCTCAACGTTGCATCCCCACAGGTGGGTGAGCTTGAATTTGTTAGCGTTACCCCTGACTCAATTGCGTTGAGTGGAAATTCAAACTCTTCCAGGCCAAGCGTTTCAGAGGTTTCTTTTAGGCTCACAGCGAACGGTGGCGAACCGATTACGACAGGGAAGACAATTCAATTCAGGCTTTCCACCTCGGTCGGGGGTATATCATTGTCTCGTGAATCAGTTGAAACCGACGGTAGTGGAATTGCAACTACTCGAGTTAATGCTGGCTCGGTCCCCGGGGTAGTAAGCGTAACCGCCAGTCATACCACAGAAACAGGAGCTACCATCCAAACAACCTCAGCGCCGATATCGGTAAGCGCGGCTATTCCTGACCAGGATAGCTTTTCGATTTCTGTTGAACAAAATTTCCTGCCAAACGCACGTAACTATGACGGCGTTGTGGTTCCGGTTACTATCCGGGCGGCGGATAGAAACAACAACAGAGTTACCGATGCCGTGGTCAACTTCCTCACCAACTCGGGATCCGTTCAGAGCGAATGTATATTGGTCGATGGCGCCTGTTCAATTGAGTGGATCAGTCAGAACCCCCTGAGCTCAGACGGCGTGGTTCTTATCTTAGCTCGAACGGTTGGCGAAGAGAGCTTCGGAGACGTCAACAGCGACGGACAGTACACTTTTGGAATCGACGAATTTAGCACGACCGCGGATGACCTTGGAGAAGCATTCCTTGACCGGAACCAAAACGGCACCTATGACCAGGGTGAACAGTATTTTGATTACAATAATAACGGTCAGTACGATCCACCAAACGGCATCTATAACGGTACCGCTTGTAGTTCAGAAGAAGACTGTACGAGCTCACTGTTGGAAATCACGCAAACAGGAAAGCTTTTCTTGGCTAGCGACAATATCAGGATAACGTTCACAACCCCTGTTGAACCGGGTCGTGTTTGCGCCGAAATAGCCGGGATGTTTACGAATGAAGATTTGGGAACCACCGTTGCCGGCCCACCACCGGGAGGTACAGAAATTTCATTCTCGACAACCAATGGCACACTTGTTGCGCCTAATAGTTTTACATCAACTACATCCTATAGAACAACGCCGATTGAGTCGTGCGTAACGGTTGAAGCCGATGGAACTGCATCGACAGGCACATTTACTGTGGAAGTCACCCCTCCAGAGCCGTTTAACCAGGATGCGTTCACGCTACAGGCACCGATCTCCGATTGACCTCAAGTTGTTTGTAAAAAGCCCGGCCTCAGTGCCGGGCTTTTTGCTTACACCCCAACTTTCCGCGATAATACGCCTCTCCTGATTTCAACGGGCGCCCTGCCCTGTATCCATTCTCCTGAAAACCGAGTCATCTGACGCATGAAAGAGACCGTATCCGAGCTTCTCCAGTCTGCACTGGCGGCACTGCAATCCGAAGGCACTCTGCCGGCAGATCAGGCATTTACGCCACAGATTGGCAACACCAAAGACAAATCCCACGGGGACTATGCCTGCAATATCGCCTTGATGGCAGCCAAGGCAGCCGGGTGCCCGCCGCGAAAGCTGGCGGAGGCTTTGGTGGCTGCGCTGCCAGCGAGTTCTGCAGTGGCGAAGGTGGAGATTGCCGGGCCAGGGTTCATCAACTTTTTCATGAGCACCGCCAGTGCCTTTGGCGTGGTGAACACCATTCTGGACGAGGCGGAGCAGTTTGGCCGCAACAACTCAGGTAACGGTGAGAAGGTGCAGGTTGAGTTTGTTTCAGCCAATCCCACCGGCCCCCTGCACGTGGGCCATGGCCGTGGCGCGGCCATCGGCGATTGCCTGTGCCGGTTGCTCGAAGCCAACGGCTACGACGTTACCCGTGAGTTCTACTACAACGATGCCGGTGCCCAGATCAACAACCTGGCATTGTCGGTTCAATCTCGGGTAAAAGGCCTGACACCGGAAGACGAAAGCTGGCCGGAAGACGGCTATCGCGGCGATTACATCACTGATGTAGCCAACGCCTACCTGGCCGGAGACACCGTCACCGCTGACGACCGGGCGGTGACCGCCAAAGCCGATCCGGATGATCGGGACGCTATCCGCGACTTCGCCGTCGCGTATCTGCGCCGGGAACAGGACTTGGACCTGAAAGCCTTTGGTGTTCAGTTCGACGTCTACTTTCTCGAATCCTCGCTGTATCAGGATGGCAAGGTCGACGCTACCGTCGAGCGCCTTAAATCGAATGGCTACACCTACGAGCAAGATGGCGCCATGTGGCTGAAAACCACAGAGTTCGGCGACGACAAAGACCGGGTCATGCGCAAGCAGGACGGCGGTTATACCTATTTCCTGCCAGACGTGGCCTACCACCTGGACAAGTGGCAGCGCGGTTACACCACCGTGATTAACGAGCAAGGCGCTGACCACCACTCCACCGTCACCCGGGTGCGCGCTGGCCTGCAAGCACTAAACGCTGGCATACCTCAGGGCTGGCCAGACTACGTTCTGCATCAGATGGTGATGGTGACCCGATCCGGTCAGGAAGTGAAAATCTCCAAACGGGCCGGCAGCTATGTGACCATTCGAGACCTGATCGATGAGGTGGGACGGGATGCTACCCGGTTCTTCCTGGCGGCACGTCGCGTGGATTCCCAATTGACCTTCGATATCGACCTGGCCCGCTCCCAGACCAATGAAAACCCGGTCTACTACATTCAGTATGCTCATGCCCGTATTTGCAGCGTGTTGCGCAAACTGGCAGACGACGGCGTTCAACGAGGCCTGAATGAATGCGTTGGCGACTTGAGCTTGCTGACCCTGGACGAAGAGAAAGAACTGGCCAACCAGTTAGCAAAGTATCCAGAACTGATTGCCAACGCTTCCGTGCAACGGGAACCACACCAGCTCGCCCACTATCTGCGCGAACTGGCGGGCCTGTTCCACACCTATTACAACGCCCATAAGGTGTTGATTGAAGACACCGCTCTGCGCGACGCCCGTGTAAGCCTGTACCTGGCAGTTCGTCAGGTGATCGCCAACGGCCTTGGGCTGCTGGCCGTCAGCGCGCCAGAGGAGATGTAAACCGACCATGGCCAGAGATTACGCCAAAAAAGACCGTCCCGCCGGTAGAGGCGCCGCCGCGCCTAAGCGGCCGGCCGCCCGGCCCAGCAAAGCCAGCAAGCCCAAGCGAGCTGCACCTGCACCCTCGCACTCCCAACAGGGTGCGCTGTCTTTAAAGTGGATTCTGTCTCTGGCCGCTGTCGGTGGCTTCATCGGCTTCATCGTGTATCTGAACACACTCCCCGATGGGCAGACTCGCGCCCCGGTCACAACCCCAAAGCAGACCTCGCAGCCTCAACAACCAGCGGTGAGCACGGGGAGACAGGACAGCTCAGGCACCGAAAGCAAAGAGCGAAATTTCCGCTTCTATGACTTGTTGCCGGAGTCTGAGGTGGTTCCGCCACCCGTCCAGGAATATTCTCCGAGCCCGAACATTCAGGATTTCAGTTACGTTGTTCAGTCCGGCTCTTTCCGCAGCCAGGAAGATGCCGAGCGGCAGCGGGCGCAGATTGCCTTTCAGGGCTTGCGCGCGAGTGTTCAGCGTATTGACCTGGAAAGTGGCAGCGTGTGGTACCGCGTGAACGTGGGCCCCTTTGAGTCCCGCAGTCAGATGAATGCCGCTGTGGACAAGCTGGTCACTATTAATATTCAACCCTTGGTCCGCAAAATTCCTCGCGAGGGCTGATCAGGCTTTTGGCGGACGCGGGGATCGGGGAGAGCTTCACGAAACCTTGCGGAGCCATGGATGGCGGAGCAGAGCGTACAAGGAAGTATTCACAGCGTGTTTTGGAAAACCCACCCCCAACCACGGGCCTACTCCGCGCCAAAACGAAACGAGAAGCCAACTCTTGAATTCCCACCATAAGCCTCCATAACTGCAAAATACGATTTTCAATCAGGCAACTGGAGCCAAAATGACTACGATTGTTTCCGTCCGTCGTGACGACGAAGTCGCTATGGGAGGTGATGGCCAGGTTTCTCTGGGTAACACCGTCATGAAAGGCAACGCCCGCAAAGTACGCCGCCTGTATAACGGCCAGGTGATTGCCGGATTTGCTGGCGGCACCGCCGACGCCTTCACCCTGTTCGAGCGCTTCGAAGCCCAGTTGGAAAAACACCAGGGCAACCTCACCCGCGCCGCTGTAGAGCTGGCCAAAGACTGGCGCACCGACCGCGCGCTGAGAAAGCTCGAAGCCCTGCTCGCTGTCGCCGATAGAACCGCCTCGCTGATTATCACCGGCAACGGCGATGTTATTGAGCCAGAACAGGGCCTGATCGCCATCGGCTCCGGCGGCCCATTTGCTCAGGCCTCAGCTCGCGCACTGCTTGAAAACACCGACCTGAGCGCCCATGAGATCGCCGAGAAAGCCCTCGAAATCGCCGGCGACATCTGCATCTATACCAATCAAAACCGCACTATGGAAGTGCTGTCCTTCAAAGACTGACCGGAGCGACCATGTCTGCAATGACTCCCCGTGAGATCGTCCACGAGCTCAACAAGCACATCGTGGGCCAGCAAGAAGCCAAACGCGCCGTCGCCATTGCCCTGCGTAATCGCTGGCGCCGCATGCAGCTCGACAGCAGTCTGCGTGACGAAGTTACCCCCAAGAATATTCTGATGATCGGTCCCACCGGCGTTGGTAAAACCGAGATTGCGCGTCGCCTGGCAAAACTGGCAGACGCTCCCTTTCTCAAGGTAGAAGCGACCAAATTTACCGAAGTAGGCTATGTCGGCCGGGATGTGGAATCGATTATCCGTGATCTGGCGGATATGGCCGTGAAAATGCTTCGTGAAAAAGAGATGAAGCGCCACGAAAACCGGGCTCTGGATGCGGCCGAAGACCGTGTTCTGGATGCACTATTGCCGCCAGCCCGGGATTACAACGAAGACAATCAGCGCAACAACGATTCCAGCACCCGCCAGATGTTCCGGAAAAAACTTCGGGAAGGCGAACTGGATGACAAGGAAATCGAAATTGACCTGCGCAGCGGCGGGGCTGGCGTTGAAATCATGGCGCCTCCCGGCATGGAAGAGATGACCAACCAGCTGCAAAGCATGTTCTCAAATTTGTCTTCAGACAAGCGCAAAACCCGCAAAATAAAAGTGTCTGACGCCATGAAACAGGTGAAAGACGAAGAAGCCGCCAAACTGGTCAACGAGGAAGAGATCAAACAGAAGGCCATTGAGGCCGTCGAGCAGAATGGCATTGTCTTTATCGATGAGATCGACAAGGTAGCCAAGCGCTCCGAGAACACTTCCTCTGACGTGTCTCGCGAGGGTGTTCAGAGAGATCTGCTGCCGTTGATCGAAGGCAGCACCGTCAGCACCAAATACGGTGCAGTACGCACTGATCACATCCTGTTTATCGCCTCAGGCGCGTTCCACCTGTCCAAGCCGTCGGACCTGATTCCGGAACTGCAAGGCCGCCTGCCGATCCGGGTTGAACTGCAAGCGCTGACGCCGGATGACTTCAAGCGTATTCTGACCGAGCCGGATGCTTCTCTGGTGCAACAGTATGAAGCCTTGATGGGCACCGAAGGCCTCAAGCTGACCTTTAATGAGGACGCCATTACCCGCATTGCCGAGGTGGCCTTTAAAGTGAACGAGACCACCGAAAACATCGGCGCCCGACGTCTACATACAGTCCTGGAGCGGCTCCTGGAGACCCTGTCGTTTGATGCCGGTGATAAAGTGACGGACAGCTTTGAGGTGACCGCAGAATACGTGGACGAGAAGCTGGGCGAACTGGCAGAAGATGAAGATCTGAGCCGGTATATTCTGTAGCGGATCAGTCTTAAGAAAAAGGCCGGATGCGCATAACGCGATCCGGCCTTTTTTGTGGCTGCTTGCCCGATTTACTGGGCTTTCGAGAACAACTGCGTGACGTTGCTGATACCCGCCGCCAGCTTGCCCTTGTCGGCCTGCTTTTTTCGGCCCCTGGCAACGTAGAGCGGCAACATTTCTCCGTAAAGACTGGTGCTGATCGTACGTTGCTCGTCTTCCAGACGGTCCCGTCGAAGGGTGATGCCGTACTTGCGCAGTTTGGGTTCCAGCTCATCCGCCCGCTCCAGCAGGTCGCGACGCGTCATCTGGTAGGCATGCTCGCACACCATTCGCCGGCTCTGAAAACTGAACACGTTCGAGAAGAACAGCTTGGCATCGTCCCGGGTCGGCTCAAACAACAAAATATCTTTATCCGGATAGTCACGGCCGTACTGAGCAATACCCGACTGCATCCGGGAATAGACCATGGTGCGGAACATCTGGGACAACAGATTGGGCATGCCAGAGCGGGTCAACTCACCCGGCTTCATGGTGCCGGCACGGACCGCGGCACTGGCATCGATTGGCACCTGGGGGTTAACTGCCAACACCAGATCGGCACCGTCTTCAAACGCCACAGAGGCATGAAGGCCTTTACGAAGGGTGCCGTCAACATAGTAGCGGCCGTCGATATCAACCGGAACGTAAAGGCCCGGAGAGGCCGTGCTGGCCTGAACGGCTTTGGATATGGGCACGTGGTCAAAGCCGGGGGCACCAAAACAGACTGCCTCGGTACTTTCAACATCTGCCGCAACGACATAAAGACTGCGCTTAAGCTGCCGGAAGTCATTGGTGCGGCCGAGCATGGTGAACGCATGGCGCAAGTAATCGTGCAGGCCTTCGTTATCGAACAAACCCGCCGGGGCCGCCTGGGCCAGAATCGTCATGGCTTCCAGCAGGCTCTGGTCGTAGGGGTTGTTGACAAAGCGGCTGACCGCCGTGGACAGCAAGCCCGGCACCGACAGCAAACGGCTGCCGATTTCTTTGAACGCCGGGCGATAAAACACTTCCGGATGAAACGGATGGACCTCGGCCTCGTTGCGAACAAAAATGCGGCACAACTGGGCCGTGGTCATCTGGTTGGCCAGATTAGCCGCCACGAAAGAGCCGCCATTCACGCCAACGTAAACGTCGATATTGTTGAAATCCAGACCGTCCAGAGCCTCATCCAGCGCCCTGAGTGCGCCGATCTCGTAGATGCCACCCAACGGCCCCCCGCCCCCCAGGGCGAGGCCAATGCGCGGTGCCGGCTTGAGCTCGGTCGCTTTTGTCATAGTCTGTCCTTCGTAGGTACTACTGCAAATTTACGTTACCAACCTAACAACAGATTTTAGAGTAAGCACCCTATTAACATCCCGAACCGTCAGGAAACCGCCTGCTCGGCCATTGCGGCACCGGAAGATCTACCCGGCCGCAGATACCGGCCGAAGCCCGCATTCCGAAGCGCCAGATCGACACAGCTCTTGATCACATGGGGCGAATCCAACAACAAAACATCTTCTAGCAACTGAATCGCCCATTCCCGGTCGATACTGCGAATGACCGACTTTACTTTCGGCAGACTGGCGGCGTTCATTGACAACGAATCGTAACCCATGGCCATCAACAGCACCGCGCCGCCAGGATCACCCGCCAACTCGCCACAAATGCCGACCGGCTTACCCACCGACCGGGCATCCTGGGCAATACGCACCAACGCCTGTAACACGGCCGGATGATAGGAGTGATAAAGCTGGGCTACACGGGGGTTATTTCGGTCTACCGCCAGCAAATACTGAGTGAGGTCGTTGGAACCTACCGACAGGAAATCCACACGCTCGGCCAGCTCACGAATCTGATAGACGGCCGCGGGCACCTCTACCATTACCCCCACCTTCGGCATGTGGATGTCGTATCCTTCTTCGCGCACTTCGTGGTAAACGCGGTAGATCAGATGAAGGGACTCCTCTACCTCGGAAATATTGCTGATCATGGGCAGCATGATCTGGAGATTGTTCAGGCCCTCGCTGGCCTTCAGCATAGCGCGAACCTGAACCAGAAAAATCTCGGGATGATCCAGGGTCACCCGGATACCGCGCCAGCCCAGGAACGGGTTCTCTTCCTCGATCGGGAAATAGGTCAGCGATTTGTCGCCACCGATGTCGAGGGTGCGCATGGTCACCGGATTGGGCGCGAAAGCTTCCAACTGCTCACGATAGTACTCTCGCTGTTCTTGCTCGGACGGAAAACGATCCTTGATCATGAACGGCACTTCGGTCCGATACAGACCAATACCTTCCGCGCCGTGAGACAGCGAGCGCACCACATCGGTCATCAAACCGGTATTAACCAGCAAGGATACCCGGTGACCATCAGTGGTTTCACAGGGCTTGTCCTTGAGCACCTCAAGGCCGCGGAACAGCTCAGCCTCTTCTTCGCAAATTGCCTGATAGAAAGCCCGAAGGTCTGCCGAGGGGGATGCAAATATCTGCCCCTCAAAGCCATCCACCACAAGCTCCCGGCCGTCCAGCTGGTTGACCGGAATGTCGACCAGGCCCATCACCGTTGGCACGCCCATGGCCCGGGCCAGAATGGCCACGTGGGAGTTACTGGAACCCTTGACCGATACCAGGCCGACCAGCTGCCCCTTGGGCACCTCACCCAGCATGGCCGGGGTCAATTCCTCGCTGACAAGGACCGTACGTTCCGGGTATTCCTGATGCTTCTGCTCGCCTTCCTGCATGTGCGACAGCAGGCGGCGGCCCAAATCACGAATATCCACCACCCGCTCCTGCAGATAATGGTCATCCATCATTTCAAAATGGCGAATGTACTGCTGAACCACCTGCTTCAGCGCACCTTGCGCCCAGATGCCTTCGCGAATTTTAATCGCCACTTCACCCGGAAGCGCTTCGTCATCCAGCATGCGCAGGTAGACATCAAACAGCGCCTGCTCTTCCGGGCGCAACTGGGAGGCTAACCGATTGGCCACCCGCTCAATATCTTCCCGAACCGCCTGCACCGCAGACTGGAACAGCTCCAGCTCGCCTTCGATGTTGTCTGTCGGCTTCTCCGGCACCACGTCCAGATCGGCGGAGGGATACACCACCATGCCGGTACCAATGGCGACACCGGGCGCACCAGGTACACCGTTAAAACTGATATCCTTGGTTTCCTCACCCGTCAGCGACAATCCGCTGATCGCGCCGGTGGCCTCACTGTGGGCAATGACGCCCGCCAGCTGGGCCGATACGGTCACCAGAAACGCTTCTTCGCCCTCATCAAAACACCGGGAGCTTTCCCGCTGCTGCACAACCAGCACACCAAGCACACGGCGATGGTGAATGATGGGTACGCCCAGAAACGAACGGAACCGTTCTTCGCCAGTTTCCGGAAAATAACGATAACGCGGATGAGACGGGGCATCTTCAAGATTGATGGGCTCTTCACGAGAGCCCACAAGGCCAACCAGGCCCTCGGAATAGGCCAGGCTGACTTTGCCGACCGAGTCTTTGTAAAGACCCTCAGTGGCCATCAGAATGTAACGATTTGAGGCAGGGTCAAGCAGGTAAACCGAACAGACTTCCGTGGTCATGGCCTTTTGCACCCGCGATACAATGATCTCCAGCGCCTCTTTCAAGTCGCGGGCACTGTTCACCTCTTGTACTAGGCTTCGCAGGATACTCAGCATGGAGTCAGTCCGTCATTTCTTGTGTTCCTTCAACGCCGGTGATGGTCGCCCTTTTGACACTGCTCCATATTGTGAAACAGTCTGGGCGCCAATTCTCGCAGCGCACGTCTGTATACTTCTCTCTTGAACGAGACCACTTGCCCCAACGGGTACCAGTAGCTCACCCACTGCCAGCCATCAAATTCCGGTGAATCTGTACCATCCACCCTTACGTGGGCGTCTGGCGACAACATCCTCAGCAGGAACCATTTCTGTTTTTGCCCCACACAAACGGGTTGCGAGTTATGGCGAACCATCCTTCTAGGAAGACGGTACCGCAGCCAGCCCCGGGTACAACTGATGATTTCCACATCCGCCGCACTCAGTCCAACTTCCTCTCCAAGCTCCCGGTACAGTGCGTCTTCAGGTGATTCGGTGTGTTTGATACCGCCCTGTGGAAACTGCCAGGAGTCTTGCCCAATGCGCCTTGCCCAGAGAACTTCTCCCCTGTGGTTGGCCAGAATGATTCCGACGTTGGGTCTGAAACCGTCTGAGTCGATCACGGCACAGTCCTTATAAAAGTCGGTTGCCGGTCATTATTTAACCGGCGAGATTTGTCCAAGTTGCTCTCATTCTTACAGAATCCCAAGGCTTCGGCAAACGGAGCTGTAAGCGGCATACCACAACTGACCCGTGATAGACTGTCCGCCTTGCTTTATCGCCTTTAACAATGGGAGGACGCGGCTTGACGCTCGCAATTTTTGATCTGGATAACACGCTTCTGGCTGGCGACAGCGACCACGCCTGGGGCGAATTTCTGGTGGAAGAAGGCATGGTCGATGCAGATGAGTATCGTCGCGCCAACGACCGTTTTTACGAGGAATACCTGAACGGCGAGCTGGACATCTTTCATTACCAGCGGTTTGTGCTGAACCCCCTGACCCGCCACAACATGGAAGAACTGGAGGCCTGGCGAGAGGCCTTTATGGCCAAGAAAGTGCAGCCCATGATGCTGGACAAAGCTGCAAAGTTGCTGGCTGACCACCGTGATCAGGGCCACACCCTGATGATCATCACCGCTACCAACCGGTTTATTACGGAACCAATCGCTGAATTATTAGGCGTCGACCACCTGATTGCCACCGAACCAGAGCTGGTGAATGGCAAATTTACCGGCGAAGTTGCCGGCACGCCGAGCTTTCAGGAAGGCAAAGTGGAAAGGCTTAACGACTGGCTAACTGCGCATAGCGAAAGTCTGGAGGGCGCATGGTTTTACAGCGACTCCCACAATGACGTGCCACTGCTAAAGCAAGTCGCCAACCCGGTAGCTGTAGACCCGGACCCGACGCTCGAAAAGCTGGCAATAGAGAATGGCTGGACGGTGATGTCTTTAAGGGGCTGACCGAGGGGTCTGTCCCCGCATGGGGACTGAACCTTTTTACCGCGCCGATCTCCTAACCCCGGAGCCCAGTCCGGCAGAAGGGTGGGGTCGGACCCCATTCGGGGTCAGACCCCACCCTTCTCTACCGCCAATCACAAAAACCCAGTCAATGACCGCACAAAGCAGGATTTAATGTAATCCGTCTCCGGAATCCCCGGCACGATCGGATGATCCGGCGCCTGGTGACCCTGCTCCAGCAGCTGCACAAAACGATCAATTTTGCGGCCGCTGCCACGGATGATGTCGATCAGCTTTTCCTGGGACAAATGCATGGAACAAGACGCCGACACCAGCAAACCGTCACGCTCAAGCAGCCTCAAACCCAACTGGTTCAACCGGGCGTAGGCCTGCTCCCCGGCCTTCTGATCGCGCCTGCGCGGAATCAGTGCGGGCGGATCCAGCACCACGATATCGAACTTCTCTTTCTCATCCGCCAGCGCTTTCAGCGCATCAAAGGCATCGCCTTCGATGGTGTCTACGTTATCCAGCCCGTTCAGCTTGGCATTGTGATGCACGGCATCCACTGCCGATGCAGAAGCGTCCACACAGGTTACCTGAGAGGCACCCGCGCAGGCGGCCTGAATACCCCAGCCGCCCACATAACTGAACACATCCAGCACCCGCTTGCCCGGCGCGTACGCCTGCAAGCGCTGGCGATTCATCCGATGATCGTAAAACCATCCGGTCTTCTGACCACCCGCCAGAGGCACTTCAAACCGCGCGCCGTTCTCTTCCACCAGCACCGTATCGGCTTCCGGCCCATGGGCAAACTCCACATAGGCATCCAGCCCCTCGACCTTGCGCATCTTGCCGTCGTTCTTGAGCACAATAATGCGAGCATGAGCCAACCGCTGCACCGCCCGCACAATGGCGTCTTTCATCTGCTCCATACCGGCAGAAGAAATCTGCACCACCACTACATCATCAAACCGGTCTACCACCAAACCAGACAAGCCATCGCTGTCACCAAACACCCAGCGATAAAACGGCTTGGCAAACAACCGCTCCCGAAGACTCAGCGCCGCCTCCATCCGATCCGTTAACCGCTTCGGCGTCATGCCATGGTCAGCATCCCGGCTGATCAGACGCCCGCAGATCAGCGCGTGCGGATTTGCAAACGCCACACCCATCGGTTTGTCGTTCGATGCCCTGACCTGCACCTGCGCGCCGGGTTCAAATCCTGGCAGCGGGCTACGATGGGTATCCACCTCATTGCTGTAAACCCACAAATGTCCAGCACGAAGACGGCGTTCGGCACCCTTGCGCAGATAGAGAATCGGAAAATCCATTAGTTTTTCACCTGAGGAAAGTGCGGTGTAAGAGGCATTAAAGCAGCCAGCACAATATTAGAAGCGTGGCACCGGGGAAGGCTTCCAAAACCTTGCGGAGCCATGGATGGCGGAGCAGAGCGTACAGGGAAGTATTCACAGCGTGTTTTGGAAGCCTTCCCCGGTGCCATGCCCGCACCAAAACCAGAAATCACTGCTCGGCAGCGACATGCTCACCGTAAGCAGCAGCATCCATAAGGCCGTCGAGCTCGCCGAGGTCCGCCAGCTTAACCTTGAACATCCAGCCATCACCATAAGGATCTTCGTTCACAACCTCCGGCTCATCCTCCAGCTTCTCATTCACCTCGAGAACCTCACCGGTCACCGGACTGAACACATCCGACGCCGACTTGACCGACTCAGCCACACCGGCCTCCTCGCCGCCATTCACCGTCGCACCCACCTCCGGCACACCGATGTAAACCACATCGCCTAACTGCTCCTGGGCAAAATCGGTAATGCCCACTGTGGCCGTACCATCGGCATCTACCCGCACCCACTGGTGAGTCTCAAGATACTTCAAATCTGCAGGAATATTGCTCATGTTTTGTGTGTCCTGTTGAAACTTTTTGCGCAGTTTAACCGAACCGGTTAATTCCAGCGAATGCTACGAGCCAGTGTCATGAACGCGCTCAGGTAATCCACCTCGGAATCCCGCTCCCGAAAGCCCAGAAAAATCTGCTTGGGCATCCCCTCCCGGCCCAGCTGCAGCGCCCTGATCGGCATCTTAAGCGCATACTCATCCACCAGCCAGCGCGGCAACGCCGACACGCCGCGCCCAGCCGCCACCATCTGCAACATGATGTCTGTGGTCTCAATGGTCTTATGCCGCGCCGGAGCCGAATGCGCGGGCAAGAAGAAGCGTGTAAAGATGTCCAACCGCTCCGGCGCCACCGGGTAGGTAATCAGAGTTTCTTTTTCCAACTGCCCGGGCTCCACCCAGGGTTCACCCGCCAACGGATGGCCCGCTGCCACCACCAACACCTGCTCATAATCAAACACCGGCTCAAAACGCACCCCGGGGCGGTGCAGCGGGTCTGGCGTAACCAGCAAATCGATATCATGACCGAACAGCGCTCCCATACCGCCAAACTGGAACTCCTGTTTTACATCTACGTCTACATCCGGCCACTGCTGCAAGTAGGGCCCCACCACTTTTAGCAACCATTGATAGCAAGGATGGCACTCCATCCCCACTCGCAGCCTGCCGCGCTGGCCTTTGGCCACCTGACCGATCAGCATTTCCGCATGTTCGAATTGCGGCAGCAAACGATTGGCCAGGTTGAGCAACTGCTCCCCCGCCTGGGTAAACCGCAACTGCCGCCCTTCTCTGAGCCACACCGGCGTACCCAACTGCTGCTCCAGTTTTCGAATGGCGTGGCTCAAGGCTGACTGGGTCAGATGCAGCTGCTCTGCCGCCGCGGTTAAGGAGCCCTGGCGCTCAACCGCCCGGAAAATTTCAAGATGACTTCGCTCAATCATGGCTTATCCGTGAATTATGCTCATGGTTCGTTGAGATAATACCATTTTTATTCATTCGATCACCCGCCTAACCTTGTCCAACGATTCACACTGACAACACCGAAGGACAGACTCATGGTGACCACACACAACCTTGGCTTCCCCCGCATTGGCGGTCAACGGGAGCTGAAATTTGCACTGGAAGATTACTGGGCCGGCCGACAAACCGGCCATGACCTGGCCATCACGGCCGCCGACCTGCGCCGCCGCCACTGGCAGCAACAAGCCAAGCTCGATTTTGTGCCGGTGGGCGAGTTTTCCCTGTACGACCAGGTGCTGGATATGTCGGTCACGGTCGGCAACCTGCCCGCGCGGGTCGCCAACAAAGATGGCTCGGCCCTGGACGATTACTTCCGTGCGGCCCGGGGCCGCGGTGCCAACGACAGCCCCTGCTGCGCCACCGCCGCCGGCGAGATGACCAAGTGGTTTGACACCAACTACCACTACATCGTGCCCGAATTTACCGCCGATACCCAGTTTGAGCTGAATCCGGAACGCCTTTTAAGTCAGCTAGCGGAAGCCCGGGAACAGGGCGTGTCAGCCAAGCCGGTGATCATCGGCCCGGTCACTTACCTGTGGCTGGGCAAGAGCACCGACGGCAGCAATCGCCTGGATCTTCTCGAGCGCCTGCTGCCGGTTTACGCGCAACTGCTTGAGGCTTTGGCGGACGCCGGCGTGGAATGGGTGCAGGTTGACGAACCTGCTCTGGTGACCGATCTGGATGCCAACTGGCGCTATGCCTTTAACCTGGCCTATCACCAACTCAAGACCAACCGGCCGAAATTGCTGCTGGCCACTTACTTCGGCGAGCTTCGGGGCAACCTGCAACTGGCGTGTGAACTGCCAGTCGCCGGGGTTCATCTGGACGCCCTCAGTGCGCCAGACGAGGTCAATCGCATCGTCGACTGGCTGCCCAGCCACAAAGTGCTGTCCCTGGGTGTGATCAATGGGCGCAATATCTGGAAAGCCGATCTGGCCAAAACCCTGGAATGGCTTGAGCCGGTTCATGAGAAGCTCGGAGAACGCCTGTGGCTGGCACCGTCATGCTCGCTGCTGCATGTGCCGGTTGATCTGACGCCAGAACAAGACCTGGACGGGGAGATCCGTGAGTGGCTGGCGTTCGCGGTACAAAAACTGGATGAGCTGCAGATGCTGGCCCGCGCCCTGAACGAGGGTCGTTTAGCAGTGCAAGGTCCATTGGCGGCCAACAAGCAGTCCATCGAAAGCCGGCAGCGCTCAACCCGGGTGGTCAATCCGGTGGTTCGTGCCGCGGTCGCAGGCATCACTGCAGAACAGGGCAAGCGCCAGAGCCCATACACCCAACGCATCGCCCTGCAGCAAACAGCGTTGAAGCTGCCGGCGTTCCCAACCACGACCATCGGCTCGTTTCCGCAAACGCCGGAAATCCGCCAGGCCCGACTGCAGTATCGCAAGGGTGAACTCACGGGACCGGCCTATACACAGAAGATGCAGGCCGAAATCGCCCACTGTATTCGCGAGCAGGAAAAACTCGGGCTGGACGTACTGGTGCACGGCGAACCGGAACGCAACGACATGGTGGAATACTTCGGTGAGCAGCTGGACGGCTACGCGTTTACCCGCTTCGGCTGGGTCCAGTCCTACGGCTCCCGATGCGTGAAGCCGCCGATTCTGTTTGGCGACATTCATCGACCAAAGGCCATGACGGTAGAGTGGACGACTTACGCTCAATCTCTGACCGATAAGCCTGTCAAAGGCATGCTGACCGGGCCGGTCACGATTCTGAACTGGTCTTTCGTGCGCGATGACCAGCCTCGCAAGGATTCTTGCCTGCAACTGGCCCTGGCCATTCGCGACGAAGTGCAGGACCTGGAGAAAGCCGGCGTAAACATCATCCAGATAGACGAGGCCGCCCTGCGCGAAGGTTTACCCCTGCGCCAGTCCGACTGGGAAACCTATCTGGACTGGGCCATCAACAGCTTTCGGGTCGCCGCCAATGACGTAGCGGACAGCACGCAGATCCATACCCACATGTGCTATTCGGAGTTCAACGACATCATCGAAGCCATCGCCCGCATGGACGCCGATGTGATCACCATTGAAACCTCGCGCTCAAACATGGAGCTGCTGGATGCTTTCAAGAACTTCGAGTACCCGAACGACATCGGGCCAGGGGTGTACGACATTCACTCCCCCAACACTCCCGATCGGGATCACATCATCAACCTGATGAAACTGGCAGCCGAGCGCATCCCGCCGGAACGCCTGTGGGTGAATCCGGACTGCGGTCTGAAAACGCGGAAATGGGAGGAAGTGACACCGGCACTGCAAACCATGGTGGCTGCGGCCCAGGCACTGCGAGGCTGAGCCAATAAGACGTTTACCCCTGTAGGTCCAAAACCAGCGGATATAAGCAACGGTCGAAGCCTACAGGGGCAGACAGAACAATCAGTAACCTGTGCTGTTCTCATCCAGGTCAAACTCGAACCGGCTCGCCCTGCAGACTTCTGTGGTGAAATCGCCGGAGGCGTCCAGCTCGAACCAGCGGTAACCGGGAGCCAATGGCTCTACGGCGAAGTCGCTCGATCCGGTGGCAAACTGGATGCAGGTGGAGGGTGTGGCGAGTAGTTGCACGCCGTTGCGTTGCTGCTGGAGGTCCTGATGGATATGGCCCCAAAGCACGATTTTGACTTGTGGGTATTTGTCGACAACTTGCCAGAAGGCATCGCGGTTTTTAAGGCCGATCTTTTCCATCCAGTCAGAGCCGATATCTACCGGGTGATGGTGCAGGCACACCATGGTCGGCAGTTCCGGATGCTGCGCGAGTGCGCTGTCCAGGAACGCTAACTCGTCCTCCGCCAGCTCTCCGTAGACTTTGCCATGCACTGACGAATCCAGCATCACGAAGTGCCAGCCGCCCTGCACCATCTGCTTCTGGTCAGCCTGATATTGCGCCGCCACCGAAGCCAGCAAACTGGAGTCGTCGTGATTCCCGGCGATCCAGAGTGACGGACAGGAAAATGCCTCAAGCTGCTGCCCAAAATACCGATAGGCCTCCCGGGACGCATCCTGGGTAAGATCACCGGTAGCCAGAATCAGATCTGGCTGACCATGGCTGCGCAACACCTCATCAATAACCGCCGCGAGACTATCCCTGGTATTAACGCCAAGCAATGCGCCATCAGCCGATGCCATCAAGTGTGGATCGGTCAGTTGCAATACCTTCAGAGGATGAGCAGATTGCTTTAAGGTCATTCAGGGCCTGTTATGTTCAGTGCAACCGGTTGATATTCCAGACAAGTGTACGATGGCTAAGTTCAGTTTTATCAGCTTTAAGTGGAAGGTGGGTCACATTCTGGCCTGCGACCACAAAGATTTTGCAGTATTTGACAACTATGGCACAGGTTGGACAGGCAACAAGCCAGACTTTCGGCGCAAGCTGAGCAGGCACAGGGGGACAACTGCCGATCTATTCGGAGCCCTCTCCGGCCGACCAGACCGCATGTTCCATCGGCAGGTGCCCAAAGCGCAGGCAATAGTCCAGCCAGTCGGCCAGAAAGCCGTTAACCTGCACCTTCTCATCCGGATGATGCATAAATCGATTAGGATAATCGTTGACCGGCGCAATCTGCCGCTGCCGGTAGCAACTGATGACTTCGGCCATCATCGCATCATGGTAAACCCGCACCGTCATTTGCGGATTGTTCAGCCACCTGCCGCTGTTATGAACCTGCTCCAGCAGCAGAGTTTCCGTAAATTTAGCGGTCTGCAGCAGTTCAATCCGCACCCGGCCCAGATACTGGTGCTCCCAGTGTAGCTCGAACTCGCACACCGGCTGGCCATCAGCCTCCAACTGGCGCAGTTTGCGCAAACGCTGATAGTTGCCGTCACACAGCGCACCCAACTGGCGCAAATCCGGCACGTAAGGTTTCTGCCGCTTCACCCACTCGGTCATGCCAACCACTCCCGACGCAACCGCTCACGATTGAGCTGGAGCCACTGAATAGCGATGATCGCGGCGGCGTTATTGATGCGACCGTCGGCAATCATGGCGATGCACTCGTCAGCGCTGACGACGTGAGAAAGAATGTCTTCGTGCTCGTGCTCAACACCGAATACCCCACCGGCCTGCGCGGTGCTTATCTGGCCACAGTAGAGATGAATCATCTCGGTGGTGCCGCCAGGCGACACCAGGTAATCACAGATTTTATCGAGTCGGCTGAACGTCAGGCCGGCTTCTTCCTGGCCTTCGCGCTGGGCAACGTCTTCCGGGCTCTCGCCGTCTTCGTTCATGCCGGCCACGAGTTCGAGCAGCCAGGGCGACTGGCCACGGCCCAATGCGCCGAGGCGGAATTGTTCCAGCAGGACCACTTCGTCGCGCTCGGGATCATAGGGCAGCACGCAGGTGGCGTCGCCGCGGATGAAGAGCTCGCGGGTAAAGGTGGGCATGTCGCGGCCATCGAAGCGCGGATGGGTCAGCCAGAGCTTGTCCATGCGGAAGAAGCCCTGGAACACGGTTTCGCGTTTTTCGATGGTGACGTTGCTGGCGTTGAACTGAAACGGTTTCGGCATTCGGTTTTCCGGTTTGGTATTCGGTTTTGAACGATAGCCCCAGGGGTTGCTTGGGTGCAAGTGTCTTACGGTTGGCTTCGGCGTTTGGTTCTTGCCCCAGCCTGCTGGTTTTGGGGGATGGGAGTGTCGGGTAGGGCTTCCAAAAACACGCTCCTTCGGCCCATCCATGGGGCGCTTGGGCTCCGCCATCCATGGCTCCGCACAGTTTTTGGAAGCCCTACCCGACACACGCAGTCGAACACCGTGCAGTCTGCAGAAATAAACGGCAGAGAGTAGCAGTAAGGCGATTTGCATGATTGTCAAAAAGAGCCTGGGTGGTGGTGCCGTTCAGGAGTGTGCGGAGCCAGGGATGGCGGAGCCCAAGCCGCACAGGGACGTCTTGAGGCGTCTCCTGAACGGCACCACCACCCTGGCTCTGAGCACCCAACCAGCAGGCTAGGCGATCAAGAACTCAAAAGTAAGAAGTCAGACCTTGTCGTAAAGCTTAGAGCCAAAGGTCACAAACTCCCGCGATTTCTCCTGCATGCCGACATCGATCGCCGACACCTCGTCCATGCCGTGCTCCGCTGCGTAATCCCGTACTTCCTGTGAGATCTTCATCGAGCAGAACTTGGGGCCGCACATGGAGCAGAAGTGCGCTACCTTGGCGGAATCCTTGGGCAGGGTTTCGTCGTGGTAGGCACGGGCGGTGTCCGGATCCAGGCTCAGGTTGAACTGGTCTTCCCAGCGGAACTCGAAACGGGCCTTGGACAAGGCATTGTCGCGGATCTGGGCGCCGGGGTGACCCTTTGCGAGATCGGCAGCATGGGCAGCGATTTTGTAAGTGATGATGCCGGTTTTGACGTCGTCCTTGTTGGGCAGGCCCAGATGCTCTTTTGGCGTGACATAACAGAGCATGGCGCAGCCAAACCAGCCGATCATCGCCGCACCAATGCCAGATGTAATGTGATCGTAGCCAGGGGCGATGTCGGTGGTCAGCGGCCCCAAAGTGTAGAACGGCGCTTCGTCACAACATTCCAGCTGCTTGTCCATGTTCTCCTTGATCAGATGCATGGGCACATGGCCGGGGCCTTCGATCATGCACTGGACATCGTGCTTCCAGGCGATTTTGGTGAGCTCGCCCAGAGTTTCCAGTTCGCCGAACTGGGCGGCATCGTTGGCATCGGCAATCGAGCCCGGGCGCAGGCCGTCGCCGAGGCTGAACGACACATCGTAAGCCTTCATGATTTCGCAGATGTCTTCGAAATGCTCGTACAGAAAACTCTCTTTGTGATGCGCCAGGCACCATTTGGCCATAATCGAACCGCCCCGAGAGACGATGCCCGTGGTGCGCTTGGCGGTCATCGGCACATGGTGCAAACGCACACCGGCGTGAATGGTGAAGTAGTCCACACCCTGCTCGGCCTGTTCAATCAAAGTATCCCGGAAGATTTCCCAGGTCAGGTCTTCGGCCACGCCGCCGACTTTCTCCAGGGCCTGGTAGATGGGCACGGTACCGATGGGTACCGGCGAGTTGCGGATGATCCACTCGCGGGTTTCATGGATGTTCTTGCCGGTGGACAGGTCCATCACGGTGTCGGAACCCCAGCGGATACCCCAGGTCAGTTTCTCGACTTCGTCTTCGATAGATGAGGTGACCGCGGAGTTGCCGATGTTGCCGTTGATCTTCACCAGAAAGTTACGGCCGATGATCATCGGCTCAGTTTCCGGATGGTTGATGTTGGCGGGGATGATGGCACGGCCGCGGGCCACTTCGTCCCGGACAAACTCCGGGGTGATTTCTTTCGGCAAGCTGGCACCGAAAGATTGGCCAGGGTGCTGATCGTCCACAAGGCCCTGATCGCGGGCCTCGCGCAGCTTCATATTTTCCCGGATGGCAATGTATTCCATTTCCGGGGTGATGATGCCCTGCCGGGCATAATGCATCTGGCTGACATTCTTGCCAGGCTTGGCCCTGAGGGGCTTGCGCTCGTCCATAAAGCGGAGCGGGTCCAGCTGCGGGTCTTTCATTCGCCGGCGGGTAAATTCGGAGGTGTAGCCTTCCAGTTGCTCCACGTCACCGCGCTCAGCAATCCAGTTGGCCCGAACAGGCTTCAAACCCTTACGCAAGTCGATGGTGGCGTCGGGATCTGTATAGGGGCCGGAGGTGTCATAAACCATGACGGACGGATTTTTCTCGCCGCCCAATTCGGTTGGCGTATCACTCACAGTAATTTCCCGCATTGGCACCCGCAGATCGGCTCGGCTACCCTGCACGTATATTTTTCGTGAGCTTGGTAATGGTTTGATTGCTGCTGAATCCACTTTCGCGGAGTCGCTGAGGTATGCTGGCAAGTCCGTCATGCTCTGCTCCCGGTGAGGTCTGATCGTGTCGGGTCGCGTATGACGGAGCTGGGCCAGATTAACCCAGGGCGGGCTGTCTGGCACTGCGTTGTGGTCTTAATCCCTACGCCGGTATTATCCGGATCAGGTCGCGGGTTCTGCGATGCAATCTCAGCCGATAGCCGGTTTTTGGCGTATCAGCACCCCGTCAAGACGCGAAACTGTCTTGTCTTGCTCATAAAATGAGAGACATTTGCAAGTGTAGAGGTGGGGGCAATTATTGTCCATAATGTCCAGCCTCTACCTTTTGGTCACGGCCGAAGCGCGCGTTACGCTGCACGCTGGCTTTTCGATTCCCGTATCCAGACCCTGGATGCCCGGAGATAGCTTGTCAGGAGCAACAATGAAAAAACGTTTACTTCCGGGGTTGATTGCCCTGTTCGCAGCACAGCCCGCATTTTCTCTGGACCTGATGGAAACCTATGAGAAGGCGCTGTCTTACGACTCTGGTATCGCTTCCGCCATGGCTCAGTTCCAGGCTCAGCAAGCCGCCAGCGATGTGAGTAGAAGCTCGCTGCTACCGCAGGTCGGCGCGTTTGCTGAAGCCAACCACACAGATTTCGACGCCAAGAATGGTCCGGGAGATCACTACAAGTCCCTGAATTATGGCGTACAGCTCACACAACCCGTTTTCCGTGCCGATACCTGGTTTCGTTACGATGCCAGCCAGTTTCAGACCGAAGCCGCTCAGGCCCAGTACAACCTGGCACAGCAGCAGCTGATCCTGGACGTTGCCACCGCCTACTTTAACGTGTTGCGGGCTCGGGATACGGTCACGACCGCACGGGCTACCGAAGCCGCAATACAGCGCCAGTATGAGCAAGCCCAGGAACGCTTTGACGTCGGTCTGATTGCCATTACCGAAGTGTATGAAGCTCGCGCCAGCTATGACGACAGTAAGAGTCAGCGCATTGCCGCCGAGAACCAGCTGAATGTGGCGCGTGAGCAGCTGGCGCGACTAACCGGTGAGTACGCAGAGAATCTGGAAAACCTGCGTGAAAACTTCCCACTGGGCCGCCCTGAACCGATGGACCCGTCAGCCTGGGAAAACACCGCGCTTGAGCAGAACTGGATCATTCAATCAGCGCTCTATCAGTTGAATGCCAGCGAAGCTAACCTGAAGGTCGCAAAATCCGGACACCTGCCAACGCTTGACCTGGTTGCGTCTTACGGCAAGTCTGAACTTGACGGCGGGAGCTCCCCCCAACAGCAGGAAGGCACTCAAGGTGTGATTGGCCTGGAGCTGAACGTACCTCTGTACATGGGCGGCGGCACTCAGGCGGGCGTGCGCCAGCAACGCTCGCTGGTAACGGCGGCCCTGGAAGACCTGAACACAACTCGCCGGGACGTGAGGGTCAATACCCGCAGTCTGTTCCTGACCGTCAACAACAACGTGGAAACCGCGTCCGCACTGGAGCAGACCATCATTTCCCGCCGCAGCGCGCTTGACGCCACCCGCGCCGGTTATGACGTCGGCACACGAAACATCGTGGAAGTACTGGACGCTGAACGGGCCTACTACGTCGCGCTCAGGGATTACGCCAACGCCCGCTATGACTACGTCATCAACACCCTTGAGTTGAAACAGGCCGCAGGCACCTTGAGCCCGCAAGATCTGATCGACCTGAACAACTGGCTCAGCGCCAACGCCCGTGGCATTGAAGCGCTGGCCGAAGAGGAGCGCACGCTGGACGACCCGACACAGTAAGTCAGGCAAAACCCGGTGTTCCGGGTGCCATCTGGCACCCGGGATCACAACCTTTCAATAATTCCTTCAACAACCTTGTCCAGCGCCCCACGATTTTTGTTGACCACCGCCAACGCGCGTTCGCCATAGGCGTTGCACTCATTCTCGTCTGAAAACAGCCGGCTCACGTCCCGGGCAAGATCCTCAGGGCCATCAACCAGCTGAACACCTTGATCGGCCAGCAAGCGTTCAAAGATCGTTTCAAAATTGAAAACATGAGGACCGGAGAACACCGGTATGCCCCAGGCCGCAGGCTCCAACGGATTATGCCCACCTCGCTCGATCAAGGACCCACCTACAAAAGCAAGATCGCTGGCACCGTAGAGCATCATCAACTCGCCCATGGTATCGGCCAGATAGATCTGCGCAGCTGCCGGGTCCTGCCCTTGTGAACGGCGGGCCACCGAAAAGCCCTGCGCCTCCGCGATCGAGGCAACCGCGTCAAAACGATCCGGGTGCCGGGGCACAACAATCAGCAAGGCGTTGGGATGCCGTTTTAGAATGCCTTGGTGGGCAACCAGCAACTGCTCATCCTCACCGGCATGGGTGCTACCGGCAATCCAGACCGGTCGCGGACCGAGCGTCTGGCGGAAAGCCTCGGAGGCAGCTCGCACATCCTCCGGGATGTCCACATCAAACTTCACACTGCCGGTAACCTCAACATGGCTCGCGGCTACACCGATGCGACGGAATCGCTCGGCATCCCGTTCAGCCTGGGCAGCCACCCAGCTGAGACTCTTCATCACCGGGCCGGCCAAGCCCCGCACCCTTTCGTAACCCCGAGCTGAACGCTCGGACAAACGCGCATTGATCAGAAATACCGGGACTTTCCTTCGGCGGCACTGGCGGATCATATTGGGCCAGATTTCGGTTTCCAGAATAACCAGAATTCGGGGATTGATGCGGTCAAGAAAACGGCGGATGCCCCCCGGTGTATCGTACGGGGCGTAGGCATAGGTTACCCTGTCACCAAACATTTTTCGGGCCTGGGCCAGGCCCGTGTCCGTCATCGCGGTCATCAGGATCGTGGCGCCGAGATCACGCGCCAACAATCGGCGCACCATGGGGCCTGCGGCGATGGTTTCGCCCACCGAGACGGCATGAACCCAGATCACCGGGCCCGAGATCTCCGGTACAAATCCCAGGCGGTGCGGCCAGTCCTGCCGCAAAGCGGGTGCCTTGCGGCCCTGCCACCAGAGCCGGATCAAGATAAACGGCAGCGCCAGGCGAATGAGCAGGGAATAGATAAACTGGAACACACAGGACTCCCGGCAAAACAGTGCGTTATCATAGGGTGAAAATTATCGAGGGGTTGCATCTTGCCCCCGGGTTAAACGTTTGTCGATGCAGGATTCACGATTTTGAAAAAGAAGTACCGCAAGCTTCCAAGAAACACCGACTTCTCAGCTTACCGTCATCCCCGCTGGTGGCCAACCTGGCTGGGCATTAGCCTGATGTGGCTTACGGCCCAACTACCCATTCGGGTGCAGTGGTGGCTGGGCAAGATGGTCGGACTGCTGGCCTGGCGACTGGCCAAAAGCCGGCGACACATTACCGAAGTCAACATTCGTCTGTGCTTCCCGGAGTTGAACCAGCAACAACAGGCGGCCTTGGTACGAAATTCTTTTATTGCTAACGGCATAGGCCTGATGGAGATCGGTCTCGCCTGGTTCCGGAACCCGGCCAAACTGAAAAGCATCACCCGGGTATATGGCCTCGAGCACTACCATAAGGCACTGGAAGCGGGCCAAGGGGTGTTATTGCTTGGCGGTCATTACAGTACGCTGGACCTGGGCGGCGCCCTGGCCACCGAGTACGTCGACTCGGATGTGATGCAGCGGGACCATAACAACCCGCTGATGAACGCAATGATGACCCGGGCCCGCAGCCGACGCTACGGCAATGTGCTGGGTTCAAAAGACCTGCGCGGCCTGCTGCGGAGCCTGAAACAAAACCGCATGGTCTGGTACGCCACAGATCAGGACTACGGCCGCAAAGACATCGTTTTTGCGCCGTTTTTCGGCATTCCGACCGGCACCATCACCGCGACCTCCCGAATCGCCGAACGCAGCGGCTGTAAAGTATTGCCATTCAGCCACTTCCGTCGCGACGACAAGCCCGGCTACGACATCTACTTTGAGCCGGCGCTGGAAAACTTCCCCAGTGGTGACGACCTGGAAGATGCCACACGCACCAACGCCACTATCGAGCAGGCCATCCGCAAGGCGCCGGATCAGTACCTGTGGATGCACCGACGCTTCAAAACCCGGCCGGATCGGGATGACCCCGGATTCTATGATCGCAAGAACAAACACAAGGACTGAGCTTTGGCTAAAGACTCGCGGGCACCGGTCATCTGGCTGATCACCGATAATAAGCCAGGCCACAAAAATCAGCTCAAGGGGTTGAGTAACCGTCTGCGGGTTCTTACCGGAGCCAGTCAGTACTGGGTCAATGCGTCTGAATATTCCGTACCCATGTGGCGAGCGCTGCTGGGAATGGCTCCAGCCATGGACGCCGGCCTTCCCCGGCCAGATCTGATTATCGCCGCCGGCACCGACACCCACCGTCTGTTGTTGGCGCTCAGGCGACTTGGCAAAGTCAAAACCCTGGTGCTGATGAAACCCGCTTTTCCCCTTGGCTGGGTAGATGGCGCCATCATTCCCGCCCACGATGGCGTTAAACCCGGCCGCAACACGCTGCTGACCGAAGGAGCCATTAACGCAATCACACCGCTGGCAAGACTGACCACCAAACCAGAAGCCCTGATTCTTGTGGGTGGCCCATCCGGGCACTTCGATTGGGATGACGACGCCATCCTCACCCAGATCAGCGACCTGATCGCTCGCTATCCCGAATGGCGCTGGACCATCAGTGACTCCCGGCGCACACCATCGAAAACCTGCACTCACCTGGCCGAGCTTCAAGGCCTCAAGATCTCGGTGGTACATCACACCCGAACCCACGAGGACTGGCTAAGCCACCAGCTGTCTGCCTCCCGCGCCGTCTGGGTGACTCCAGACAGCCTGTCGATGGTCTGTGAAGCCGCAACGTCCGGCGTACCCACGGGTTTGCTAAACCTGCCCGCCCGCGCGGGTAGCCGAGTGGCGAACGGAATACAGCGCCTGGCGGAACGCGGCCTGATTGCCCACTGGAGTGACCAGGCTACCGTCATGACCACACAAAGCGATCGCCACGAACGCCTATGGGAGGCTGACCGGGCGGCCCGCTGGGTTGCCGGACAATGGCTCGGTCCATTCCAGAACAGCAAAAGGGAGCCTCAGCATTGAGAATCCTTCAGGCATTACCGGCTCTTTACAGCGGTGGCGTGGAAAGGGGCACGGTGGAATTTGCCGCCGAGCTGGTCAAACGTGGCCATGACTCTTTTGTGGTCTCCAACGGTGGGCCCATGGCAGAGCAGGTACGCGGCCAGGGCTCTACTCATATCCATATGCCCATCCACCGCAAAACACCGGCCTCTTTCGGTCAGATTCTGCCGATGCGCAGACTGCTCCAGGAACTCAAACCAGACATCGTTCATGTGCGCTCACGCATGCCGGCGTGGATTATCAACCTGGCTCTGAAAACCCTGCCCGCAGATCAACGCCCTGCCGTTGTATCGACGTTCCACGGCATGTATTCCGTCAATCCCTACAGTGCCATCATGGCCAAGGCCAACCATGTGATTGCGGTATCTAACTGCGTGCGCGACTACGTGCTGGAACACTTCAAAGTGCCGGAGGACCGACTGACCGTCATTCAGCGTGGCGTAGACATTGACGCCTTCAGACACCGGACCATCAATGACCAGTGGCTGGATATTCTGTTATCCCGCTTTCCGCAACTGGCCGGCAAGAAAATTATCATGATGCCTGGCCGCATTTCCCGCTGGAAAGGCCAGCTGGACTTTTTGGAAGCCATGGCACGCATCGTCCGACAGCGCCCGGATTGCCACGGCATCATCGTGGGCGGTGCCGAACCTGGCAAAGAGCATTTTTTGCAAGAACTGGAACGTGAACGTAGCCGACAGGGCCTGACCGACAAAGTCACCTTTCTGGGCCAGCGCAATGACATGACTAATCTGTACCTGTTTGCCGATGTGGTGTGCCACATGTCCACTAAACCGGAACCGTTCGGGCGCACCGTGACGGAAGCATTGGCCTCTGGCACCCCGGTAGTGGCCTACAATCGGGGCGGAGCGGCGGAGACACTACAGGCCTGCTTCCGGGATGGGCTGGTCACGCCGGACGATTCCGGTGCCTTTGCCAGCACTGTGTTGGCCATGCTGAATAGGTCACGACCGGAAATTGAATTACCCGAACGATTTTTGTTGAAGGCCCAGACGGAGGGGACGTTGGCGGTTTATGACAAGGTTCTTTGCCAAAACGGTCGCCAACCGGGATGAAGGTTCTGATGCTGATGCTGTCCGATAACCCCGGAATCGGAGGGATGGAGAAGCACACACGGGAGCTGGCCACCGCCATGGGCGCCCAGGGCCAGCAAGTGGAGGTAGCCGCAGCGACACAGCATCTTAAAGACCTTGAGGGCATCACCAGCTACCCGTTGAATACCCACCGCTCCCGCAACTCTCCAGCCCTGCTGCTAGCTATCCTGCGCCTTATCCGGACCGGCAACTATGACATTCTGCATGCTCAAGGCACCAAAGCGGCCTTTGTACTTCAAAGACTTGCACCTTTTACGCGTCGCCAGTTCCGGATAGCCACGATCCATGGTTTCAAATCGCGCTACCCCAGCGCAAGCGCCTTCCACCGGTTGATCGCCGTTAGTCAGGCACTTGCAAACGACATGAAGCAACCCGGAATCACCGTCATCTACAACGGCGTATCGGCAACACCTCAGGCGCCCGCCCTGCTGCCCGCTGGAACAAAAAGACCGGTGTGGCTGGCCGTTGGCAGGTTGGTCCCGGTAAAAGGTTTCGATTTTCTGATCCGTGCCTTTAAGGCTTGTCCGGGAACACTGCTCATTGCCGGTGATGGGCCTGAGCAACAACGACTTGACGATCTGGTCAGTTCAACCGGTCAATCGAACACAGTCAAGCTGCTTGGCTTCCGCAAAGACGTGCCCGCCCTGATGGCTGCAGCCGATGGCGTGGTGATCAGCTCAGAGCGAGAAGGCTTTTCCTACGTGTGTGGCGAAGCACTTTTGCTCGGCAAACCAATAGTTTCCACGAATGTGCCGATCGCCAACGAATTTTTACCTGAACACCACATAGCGAGTACGGACACACCAGAAGCATTCGCCGACTGTCTAAACCAGGATCTTTCCAGGCTATCAACAGAGCAATCAGATGCCAGGCAACAAGCCGCAAAGCTGCTCTCCCCTGCCACCATGACCGAGCGCACATTGACGATCTACCGGGAGGTGATTAGTCGTGGTGCCTGAAAGCCGGTTTGATCCGCTCGACCTGACCGGCCTGCAGCCCTTCGCTCAAGGCTCAAACCGGCTCTGTTTTCAGCACCCGGATGATTCAGATAGGTGCCTGAAAGTTATCCGGCCTGAAAATATCGAGGCCCGATTCAAGCGTCAGTCCAAACTGAAGAACCTGCTGGGCAAGCAACGACTGAACGACAATATCCAGGAACTCAAAGCACACCGGCAGCCCGCCCTGATGCAGCTGGACGCCGACACACAGGGGAGCCACCTTCCGCAATTCTATGGCTCTGTCGAGACGTCTCTCGGCCAGGCCAATGAAAGTGAATTGATTCGCTGTGCTGACGGCCACGTTGCGCCAACGCTCGAGGCTTTGATCCGACACCAGAACCTGAGCCCCGAGCTGACAAAAGCGGTCGATCAGTTTTTGGCATGGTTAAGACAAACCCGAATCCTTACCAGAAACTTGCTGCCCCATAATCTGGTGGTTTCTGACCGATCGGGCCAACCTCAGTTGTTTCTGATCGATGGTCTGGGCGCGCCCACTATTCCTCAAGCACTGGCTTCGGTGCCAGGCTGGAGCACCCATTACATTGAACGAAAGATCGCCCGCTTCCGCAAACGCCTGGCGTGGGAACAGAACAACGAGGATCTGTCCTGGGAAGATTTCCAACGCTTAAGATAAACCCAGCAAGTTCTGCGTGTTAACATATTCGTCCAATGAACCTTAGCTAAACTGGTAACCCTGAAACAGCCCGGAGCGCACCCATGATTCATCCCGTCATTATGGCCGGAGGCACAGGCTCTCGCCTTTGGCCCCTGTCCAGGCAACTGAACCCCAAACAGTTCCTGAAACTGACGGATGAGCATCTGTCCATGCTGCAACTGACCGTCGCCAGGCTCGAAGGCATGGAATCGGCGGATCCGCTGTTAATCTGCAACGAAGAGCATCGCTTTCTGGCTGCTGAGCAAATGCGCCAGGCCGGTTATAAAGACGCGCGGATCATCCTCGAACCCTGTGGCCGCAATACCGCCCCTGCCATTGCCCTGGCGGCACTGCAACTGGCGAAGACCGCGGGTGCTAACGACGATGATCCGTTGATGCTGGTGCTCGCCGCAGACCATCTGATCCAGGATGTTGCTGCCTTCCAGAAAGGCATCCGCAAAGCGACGCCACTGGCCCAGCAGGGCAAACTGGTCACCTTCGGGATTGTTCCCGCGCACGCCGAGACCGGTTATGGCTACATTCAGCAAGGCCCGGAATTGGCGGACGACAGCTACGGCGTTGACCGCTTTGTCGAGAAGCCAGACCAGAAAACCGCTGAACAGTACCTCGCCTCCGGTGACTACCTCTGGAACAGCGGCATGTTCATGTTCGGGGCTCGCCAGTACCTTGCCGAGCTGCAAAAGCACCGCCCGGACATTCTGGCCATTTGCCAGGCCGCGGTGGACGATGCCAGTGAAGACCTGCACTTCACTCGTATCAACGAAAGCACCTTTTCCGAGTGCCCGGAAGACTCCATCGACTACGCGGTTATGGAAAAAACCAGCAACGCCGCCGTTGTGGCTCTGGATGCTGGATGGAGCGACATTGGCTCCTGGTCTGCCCTGTGGGAAGTGTCCGAAAAAGATGAAAATGGCAACAGTTTCAGCGGTGATGTTATCGCCCACGACACCGAAAGCACACTTGTGCGGGCCGAAAGCCGCCTGGTCGCAACCGTCGGCGTTCAAAACCTGGTGATCATTGAAACCAAAGATGCGTTACTGGTTGCCCACAAAGACAAAGTGCAAGACGTCAAAAAAGTGGTCGAAAGCATCAAGAACGATGGCCGCCACGAGCACATGAACCACCGTGAGGTTTACCGCCCCTGGGGCGTGTACGACTCCATCGACAACGGCACCCGCTACCAGGTAAAACGCATTACCGTGAAACCCGGCGCCAAGCTCTCAGTGCAAATGCACCACCATCGCGCGGAGCACTGGATTGTGGTGAGCGGTACCGCAAAAGTCACCAATGGCGAGAAGACGTACCTGGTCACTGAAAACCAGTCCACCTTCATTCCCATTGGCCAGATTCACTCTCTGGAAAACCCTGGCGTGATCGATCTTGAATTGATTGAAGTACAATCCGGCTCTTATCTGGGCGAAGACGACATCGTACGTTACGAGGATCGGTACGGCAGGTCATGAGCAAGCTCAAGTATTTTGTTATTGCCGGTACACTCCGACTCGTCAGTCTGCTACCGCTGGGCGTAGCGCAACTCATCGGCAAGTGGCTGGGCCTGCTGGCCTGGCAATTGGGCGGGCGAGCACGCAAGACCACAGACACCAATATCAGCATTTGCTTTCCTGAAATGTCATCAGAGCAGCAACGTCAGCTGTCCAGAAATTCCATGGCTCACACAGGCATGACAGCAGCGGAGATCCCATTGATGTGGGAGTGGCCGGTTGAGAAATGCCTCGGCTTGATCAAGGAAACACAAGGCCTGGAACTGGTTGATGAGGCACTCGCATCTGGCAGAGGGCTGATCCTGCTGGCACCGCACCTCGGCAACTGGGAACTGGTCGGGCTGTTTTTTTCATCACGCTATAAAATGGCCGCGCTTTACAGCCCTCCTCATATCAAAGAATTCGAAGAGTACATGATCCGCGTGCGCGGTCGACTCGGCTCCGAACTGGTCCGGGGCGACCGCAAAGGCCTGCTGAGGCTCATGACCATTCTCAGGGAAGGTGGGGTCGCCGGCATTCTCCCGGACCAATCACCCAGAGGCAAAACCAACGCCTTTGCACCCTTTTTCGGCATGGAAGTGCGCACCATGACGCTGGTTAACAAGCTTCTGCAAAAAACCGGAGCCAACGTTCTGGTGACCTATGCTGAGCGTTTGCCTGAAGGCAACGGGTTCAGGATGGTGGTGACCGAGGCCGAACCCGGCAACGGCGATGCCGACATCATCACTGCAGCAACCGCACTGAACCAATCGGTGGAAAAGGTTGTGCGAATGGCACCGGAGCAGTATCAATGGGAGTACAAGCGGTTGAGACATCGGCCGCCGGGCAATCCGAATCCTTATTATCCAAACAAGATTTGCCGATAGCTCCAGCACTCGTCATCCAATTGCCACGCACCCGTAACCGGGAGGTCATCTTTCCGGGTTAATTCTGTTTGCCAAGACTCCATACCCTTCTTTCGGGATGCACCATGGCAAAACAGAATATTCGCCTTAACCGATTCCACAAATCCGCGTTCTACGCCGCCAACACCGTTACCGGCATCATCCCCTGGGCATGGTGGTCACAAAGGCGGGACCGCATACTGTCGGAACTGCAAAGCCTCTCTCCAGAGACCCGTGAAACCATCATGGAGCGGGTAAGGTATTACAACCGATTGCACCAGGCATTCGACCCGGCTCCAGAGTCAGAGCCGATACGCGCTTTTTCACCACGCAACAAGAGCAGCGCGTATTACTTCGACTTGCGGAATGTGATCCGCTATTTTCCCCGTCACGCCAGAGTTGCCTACCAGCTTGGCGACGTCACCACCGTTCCCGAGCACCCATGCTTCGTCAAAAGCCGCCCGATTTCTGACTACGACGACAACGCTCACTCGGTGCTGCTGAAACTCAATACCGTGCGCCATTACCTCAAGGTTGAAGACAATCTGGCTTTCGAGGAAAAACGGCCCCTCGCCGTCTGGCGCGGAAAGTCGAACCATCCTGAGCGAATCGCCTTTGCCAGAAAGTGGGGCTCCAGCTCCCTGTGTGACGTCGGGTGTGTCCGCCACAAAGAAACCGGCGGGCAGCCCTACCTGAAGCCATTCATGTCAATTCCGGAGCAACTGAATCATCAGTTTATCGTGAGCGTTGAAGGCATTGACGTGGCTACCAATCTCAAATGGATTATGGCCTCCAACTCGCTGTGCATGATGCGGCGACCCCGGTACGAAACCTGGTTTATGGAGGGTTCCCTTCAGGCCGGCATTCACTATGTTGAGCTGAACGACGACTTTTCCGACCTTGAAGACAAAATCACCTACTATCGGAACAATCCCGAAGAGGCTAAAACCATCATTAAAAACGCACAGCGCTATTCTGCCAGGTTTAGCAATCATGCCCATGAGCGACTGATATCGCTGCTTGTCATCGATCGTTACCTGCGATTGTCCGGGCAGATCTGAACAACCCCTGACAGGCATCTGTGCCTGCGCAAGTGTATACTGGTGCCCATTTTCAATACTGACGCTTCGGGCACTGATAACTTATGTCTCCAAAATCGATCGGTGTGGTGATTACCACTTACAACTCCCCCCTTTGGTTGAGCAAGGTCTTGACGGGCTATGAATGCCAGACATTCAAGTCATTCCGGGTAATTATTGCCGATGATGGCTCCACCGAGGAAACCAAAGACCTGATAGACCGGTACAAAGCCCGCGGCATCCTGAATATTGACCACGTGTGGCATGAAGATGACGGATTCCGAAAGTGTCAGATTCTGAACAAGGCCATTCGCGAAACCAACTGCGACTACCTGATATTTACGGATGGCGACTGCATCCCGGAACCCGACTTCATTAAAACCCATCACGATCTGGCCCGGCCGGGGTGTTTTCTGTCCGGTGGTTACATCAAGCTGACCATGCCTGTTTCTGAGGCAATCACCGATGATGATGTCCGGTCAGGGAAAATCTTCCAGTCAGCGTGGTTGGTGGCAAACGGGCAACCGAAAAACCACAAGCTCTGGAAGCTCTCCCCCTCCTCATCGTTCCGAAACTTCATGAACCGCATAACGCCGGCTGCTGCAAGCTGGAACGGCATGAACAGCTCAACCTGGACCAAAGACCTGATTGCAGTCAACGGGTTCAACGAAGACATGCAGTATGGCGGGCTAGACCGTGAACTGGGCGAGCGCCTTTGGAACTATGGTCACAAATCAAGGCAGATTCGTTACAGCACCGTTTGCCTGCACCTTGACCACGCCAGGGGTTACGCCAAGCCGGAAATCTGGGCGAAAAATCGCGCTATTCGCAAAGCCGTGAAAGACAACAAGACCTTTTGGGCTGCCAACGGAATTGAGAAGAAACAACCTGCATGAGAACTCTCGTTGTCATACACAGCCTCAAAATGGGTGGCATGGAACGGGTGGCGGTTAATCTGGCCGATGCCTTTGCGGAAGAAGGCCACGAGAGCCATCTACTCGCGTGCCGTAACCAACCCAACGATCTCAGCCCAGCCAATCGAGTGGTGCATCTTCACTATTTTGACCAGTTCCAGGCGCTGATGAAATCGGTCATTGGCATCCCGGTCTTCCTGCTTTCTCGGCTGTTGCTGGGTGTACTGCTGCCAAAATCCCATTTCATCTGGGTCGGATGGCTCACTGGCTGGCTCCTCAAACGCCATATTGCTCAACTGGAAAAGCAGTTCGGCCGCTTTGACCGCATTGTGTTCCGGGGCTTGGGTACCTTCAAATATTTCTGGTCATTCAGGGACGAGCGCTCTGTTTACGTACTTGAAAACGTGATCCATTACGACCGTCCGCTGTGGCAGAAAAAGTGGGAGTGGAAACTGGTGTTCCAGAACCGCCATCTGGCCTGTGTGTCGTCCGGGGTTATGGAGTCTGCCCAGGAAGCCTTCGCCAAAGGGGATATCGAGCCGACGAGTCTGCGAGTGATTACCAACCCCTGCCCGGTCGAGCAGATCGATGCGTTAGCGAAAGAACCTGATGCCGATATCCCCGCTGAACCTTACATACTGAATGTGGCCCGGCTCGTGCCGCAAAAAGGCCATGAGTTGCTTCTGGAGGCATACGAAAAATCCGGAATCCGCCATAAGCTCGTGATCGTTGGCGAGGGCCCGCTGAAAAGCAAACTGGAAGAGAAAGCCAGATTCCTGGGCATCGCCGACCGCGTGTATTTTGCCGGCAAACGCAAAAATCCTTACCCCTGGATGACACAGGCGGACCTGTTTGTGCTGGCATCAGAATACGAAGGCCTTGGCATAGTGCTGACTGAAGCCATGGCCTGCGGCACGCCGATCATGGCAGTAGAAAGCCGCGGTGGTGTGAAGGATGTGTTTCAGGGCGAGCTCGAGGCCTTCCTGACACCGCGCACGGTGAATGGCCTGGCGGAGGGCTTGTCATCAGTTGTAGCCCAGCTGCCAGTGACCGTGAAACCGGAGTGGCTGGCGCCGTTTCGGAGTGATGTGGTGGTATCTGCCTTTATTGAACAACCCACAGAAGCAGGCGGGCAATGACGGATCAGCAACCTCCCCTCAACATTCTCGTGGCCGGCATCTACTGGTCTGGTTCTGGCGCTGTCGTGGACTACCTCAAGGGCCATCCGGATTGTTTCGTGCCCCGTGGAGAATTTACCGACTTCAAACGCAGCGGACGGATTGGCAGCATTCTTGAAGCCAGCTCCGTCTCCAAAGCCAAGTGGCTTGCCAGGGCCATGTGGCTTGAAACCGCACTTGGGAAACTGCCCGCCGCCCGGCTCAAACAGGCCAAAGGCGGAGTCCCGGAAAAGCTTCCCCTGAAAGAACAGATAAAGCATAACCAGTTGAAGCTCCAGTACCTGAGCCGCTACCGCAAACACCTGAGCAATGGCGGAGCGCCATCCGACAGCTCCATCTGGAACGAATGGTTGCAGGCGGTCGGCAAGGCCTATGCCGGGGAAAAAGCGGCCATTGTCTGGAACCAGCCGATCTGGGTCGGCAAGCATGAACATACCTGGCCGGCAGTCTTTGAACCCTTCAAGCTGCTCGTGGTCCACCGGGACCCCATCGACCAGTTTGCGGAAGTGGTGCGGCAGGGCAAAATTGGCAAGCGCAAGTCCGACCCCGCCTTCGACGACAGCGAGAAAGACGACATTGCCTATGTACTCAAAGGCATTGCGGCAAAAATGGCCAGCCTGATGGCGTTGCAGGCGCAATTAACCGAAAGCCACATGCTGACGGTCAGTTTCGAAACCTTCGTCAAATCCCATAAGGGCGAAGCGGAACGGATCTGTGTCGATACCCCACCGTTGAAGCTTGGCTTCAGGGGTTCAGAGATTCAGAATTCGTTGTCACAGACTCTTTTCATGGCACTGCGTTTGCCATTTTGTTTAATAAACCTTTTGTCGCTATCGGCAACCCAGGACGTGGCCTGTCGCGCTTCCAATCTCTACTCAGCCTGTTAGGGCTTGAGGCGCGATTGATCACTTCGCGCGACGAACTGTCAGAGGACCTGCTGACCGCACCAATAAACTGGCACGAGATCAACAAACGCCTGAAGTTATCAGCAATACAATCCAAAGCTTTCCTGGCCCGAAACCTATCTCCCGGCCGAAAGGACGCCGTCGGGGAAACTGGCCCCTGAAGGCCAGTCATCGACGACGTAGAATCGATAGCAGGAGCCTGCGCCTTGCTCTCAGATCGAACGGACGAACCTGCAACAGGAGCCTGAGAGTCGACTCATAGGCGCTGCGCAAACCTGCCATTTTTTGACGTTTTGCCACAAGGTTCAAATAACGGGAAGCAAGCTTGGGGTGACTGAGAATAAACACTCTGTGACGCTCAAGAACCCTTGTGTCACAGTCCGCCTGCCTCAGAAGATTCTCATCGGTGCTCAACCGGGGCCCGGCATGGATGTAGAAATTCACAAGTTCACTCTGAAGCGAACTGCAGCCTACGTTGTCGGAGATCAACCTGAACACAAACTCTCTGTCTTCAGAAACCGCAAGACCTTCATCAAACCCGCCCTTAGCGCGGAAAATGGCTGTGCGAAATATCATACCCGTCGTGCGGGTATAGGCACTGGCAACGTATGAATCTTCGGTTCCAATCGCACCTGAAATCAGACAGGGGCGTTCCTGGGCCAAGTACTCTTTGTTCTTGACCTTGTCGATCACCCTCAATGTTGGCCAGGCGAATCCAACCTGCTCACCGTGCGTCGCGAAGAGCTCAAGCATTCGCGTAGCATAATTCTGATCGAGAGTATCGTCATCGTCGAGAAATGCGACAAAGTCCGATTTTGCGAGCCCGGCTCCAATATTTCGGGAAGCGGCAGCCCCTAAAGGGCTGTCATTTCGATGAACGGTGACGCGCTGATCTCGTGCGTCCACATACTCACGAACCGGCTCAGCACTCCCATCATCAACGATGATCAGCTCCCAGTCATCAAGTGCCTGCGAGCGAACAGAATCAACGGCAGCCAGCAGCATTTCACGCCGGTTGTGCGTTGGTATGACGAAAGACAATCTGGGCATATTCGAACTATTTACCGTCGATAGGAATGGATGGAAGTACAGGGCAGTTTCGGTAGCGCGACAACGAGTTCAAAGCCGAGACATGAACTACTCCGAGCTGCGCAGGAAAATACTCCAGACCGGCAGCAATGGCGATTGCCAGCCGATGATTGCCTTTGCCACCAAAATAAGGCCTGCCGTCTGGGCCAAGATGAACAAGAATGCCCCCCTCTTCTCGGAAGTTGCCTGCAACCAGCTCTTTCCGGGTTCGGAGCTTCTGCTCTGCCAAAACAATTTCATACAGATGGTCCAGCTGCTGGTATCGCTGCAACACCTCTTCATGAGAGGAAAGTCGATCCACTTTTCCTTTTTCTCGGATCCATGACATCATTTGATCAATTAAGCCGGTTTCTTCCCAACTCATTCGTGTCTGCCAATGTTGTAGACAACAGCCGATGGCTTTCCACTCCCGAAGAGGACGGACCAAGTCAACTGGCCAATCATCTACAACCTGAGCGCTTTGCTTGGAACTCCACTTTTTCAACCCACACTCAACGTCTTTCGTGCCTACCCAGAGCAGTTCTGCATATTGTGGAGCATTCACCCCGTATTTCCTTAGGTTGTCGCTATCGATCTTCAGGCCTCTTAAGCGACTTGTCCAGTTGCGCCGCGCCTGCGAGAGCTGCCCTTTTTCAGTAATCATAAACATATCCAAACATTGACTTGCGGTTTAACAACAACTCAGCTCAAACCGCTTTGGGAGGCAATATTTCGCTAATGGGTGAATCCCAGAAACGAAAATACTCGGCCACTATCGCACACCAGAAGAAAACCGTATAATAGAAATCCATCTTTACACTTATTTTTCAGAGACTTACAAATGCCAGCACTGAGCTTTCGGGAGAAAATCCTTTATACAGCAGTGCTCAGCCCCGCCATTTACGTACTCACCGTAATGTGGCTTATCCCAGAGGGGTACAAGTACGCCCCCGCCCCCATAATCTTCGGTTTACTGGCATTCGCCTCTCTCAAGGGCTGGAATCTGCTACCCAGAACCAACCAGAACCCACGAAAACCCTACCTGATCCTGATACTCGTCTCGACGTTTTGGCTCGCCCTCACATACAAAATAAACGATGGCAACATATCTGAACTCAGGGCATTGGTCTCGATTTCTGTCTATCTTCTTCTAATATATCGTTTCGAGCTGCCGCTTATCGTGTGGAGAGCTTGCATCTCCGGGTCCTGTATTATTCTGTCGTGTGTTTGCTTATACCAATTCTTTGCACTCGACATCAGCAGAACATCACTGCACTACAACCCGATCCCGTTTGCAACGGGGCTTGCATTTATGATGATCGCAAGTTGCGCACTGGCTTTCCGTGAATCCGGCCGAAGCAAGATCTTCGACCTCGGTGTCGCCACCCTCTCTCTTGCAGCCATAGCAACGACTGGAACCAGGGGGATCCTCGCACCCAGTATTCTAGTCGTGCTTTGCGCCCTTTACTGGGGCGTTAAAAACACTAACCTGCCCCGTAAAGGCAAAGCAGCAACAACCTCTTTGGTACTCTTGACACTTCTTGCCGGAACTTTATCTGTAGCATACGACCGAATCGGGCAGACTGTCGATGATCTGGAGAGGATGCAAGCCGGAGATCTCGGAGGTTCAATTGGGTTACGATTTCAGTTCTGGAAAGGCGCAGCAGTAATGGCTTCTGAGAGCCCATTTCTTGGCATCGGAAACCGTCACTTTGAAGAATTCCAAGACCTCAAAGAACACGACGTCGTGGATCGACAAGCCCTGGACTACGCTCCATACCATTACCACAACCAATTTCTCGACAACCTTGTCAAAAGGGGCGTTCCCGGGCTCCTGCTCCTGCTCGCAACACTGGCAATTCCCGTTGCAATATCACTGAGAAGCGCTTCCGCCAGTTCTTGGAAGGTGCGGGCCATCGCATTGATAGTGTTCATGACTGCCGCTGCAAGCCTTACCGACGTGCCCCTGAACCACCCACCCGTTATTTTCACCTTTTATATTCTGACTTTTTGCTTACTGCCGACGCGAAGGTATTTGGAGGATTAGCTGACCCGACGATAACCCATAAGCAGGCATGCTAGCGCGCCCAACTTTCTCTTAAGACGCGCCCATCTTTTTTTCAAGAACAGCACGGCTGAGCCTTTCGAGCTTTTGCCAATAGCGATCCGGCTTTGCTCAATATGGCTTGCACTTCGATCTTCCGGATGGGAAAACACTTCCGAGAAGTAGATATCTATCGGCGCGCACTTGAAAAACTCCCCCCAGGCATCTGCTAACTTGAGGCATTGATCGTGAGAATCGAGAATGGCTTTGGCGCTCTCGCGAGTGACACCATAACAGCAAGTCCGTAACACATAATTATTGGAGTATTTCGGCAACCGATAGACCCGCCCGAATCCGGCCGCCTTCCCCAGAATATACTTTCTCGAGGGCATCCCCTCTTGTCCACCAAAAATCACAACCGCATTGCCAGGAACTTCAAGCATTTGCTCGATTGCGACATTAACCCCCTCATCCTTTCCTAAAACGTCATCCTCGATGACCAGACAACGCTCGTGTGCAGAATCCAGAAAACGCTTAAGCACTTCGATATGACTTAGCGAACAGCCAACCTCTGCCGGTGAAAGCATCCTGAAACCCGCCGACACGGCGGGAAAGACCAACTTAAAGTAGGTGGCTGCGTGAAGCTTTCTACCATCCGTCGCTCTGATCCACTCCATCGAAGGATACGAGCCGGGGAAACGGCTGGACAATTCTTGACGTCGTTGACTGTCTGAGTCCAGAGAGACGAGATAGATTGGTACATGCTGTTTCAAAAAACACTGACCCTTTGCTTGAGACTCTGTTGATAGAAAGGTGAGATGACTTCTAGTCAAATTCACGATCAGTCGAGATATTTCGTTTGCGCCACTTCATTTCTGTCTGCGACCGCACTTCGTCAACTGTCCGCCAAAACTCTTCATCATCCCAACCCTCAACAATATGAGTAGCAGCACCCCGCATATAGGCTTCAACCAGAGCGTCACGAAGCGGTTGGCTTGAAATTCTAGACACAATGTTGGCGAGGTTACTGACCGCCACTTTGGAGGAAACCGACCCCGGATAAACCTCGACATCGTCTTCATCGATAACCCATAACTTTCCCTCTGAACTCAGCAGGAAGTTGGTCAGGTTTCCGTCAGGCTGAATCACACCTCGGTTGTGCATTTCGGATATCGTTGTTCCCAGACAATGAAGCACTTCCAATCGATATGCGTCGTCGGAGGCGTTTTTCAACACAACCCTAAGCGACTCACTATTTAGAAGAAACTCCGTTCCAAAACCAAAGCAATTGGCAGAAGGCACCCAACCGGAAAATGCGACCTTTGGGAAAGGCGCACCAGCATTTCGGATTCTTCGACCTCGCCGGTGAGCACGCACCCAATGAATGACACCCCACAAAGGTGTTCGATAACATTTCAGAGCTACACTTTGCCCCTCAACCCGGGCCCTATAGGTGACTCGAGTCCGCCTTGTGTTTGCGTGTAACTCTTCAAGCAATTCAATAGATGGCATGAGTACGAACATCGATTTAAATTAAATATGACTGCCCCAGGGCGGCCTATAACCTGCAAGCAAGCTGTTCCAATACGCCTGAAACTCTGCAGGATTGAGTGAGCTGAATCTCTTCGTGACTGATCTCTTCAAGCGCTCCAGATTCTTCCGCTTCCATGCCGAGTTATCCTTATTATCTGCCCCAGACAACAAGCGACATCGATCAAAGTCAATCAGATAGAGCTGGCTTTCTGTAACCAGAATGTTGTCGCAATTGAGATCAACGTGATCCAGCCCGACATCGTGAAAACGGCGGATAACTCGCCCAAGCGCCTCCCACAGCGACGCATCACTTGCCCGCTCACTCTCCGGAAAAGTGACAGCACCAGGCACTCTTTTGACTATTATAGCTGCCCGATACCATAGCAGTCGGTACCTCCAAGCAATTGCGGCAACGGCATCGGGCACAGGCAGGCCCAAGTCATGGAGATGACTGAGGAGCCTGAACTCTGCCACAGACCTGGTTGTTTCAAACCCGGTGAATAAGTACGACTTCTCAGAGAGGTGCGCCATCTGCCCACCTCGCTTGTAATGGCGGAGCACCATTCCGGTCGTTTCCGAATCAATAAACCACGCTCCGCCCCGACCGCCAGTAGTCACCGGTTTCGCCCGCTTTCCCCAAAACTCAGGAGAAAACCAGGACTCGGTCACATCACCATAGTCCGAAGAAGCCAAGAGCAATGACTTGCCAGAACCGGAACAGCTGCCTTTTGATAAGGTCAAAGAATAGTCACCTCGGGCCCACAACCGTGTGCTTACAGATAAAGACGTTAAAAGCCCACTAGGCTAGAATGAGCCACAGTTTACCAATGAGCCCCGCCCGGCTCCACATCCAGCAGTTAAAGATTGGAAACGGACCGTAACTTGATCAAATCCATTTGTATACTCCGCTTGTCCGCCATCGGCGACGTAACCCACGTGATCCCGGTTATCCTAAGCCTTCAGGAACAGCTGCCGGGCGTGAAAATCACCTGGGTGATTGGCAAAATCGAAGCCAAACTTATCGGCGACCTGCCGGGCGTTGAGTTCATTATTTTCGACAAGAAAACCGGGCGGCAAGGCTATGCAGACTTGCGTCAGCGAATGAAGGGCCGACAGTTCGATGCGCTCCTGCACATGCAGGTTGCCTTGAGGGCCAATCTTGCGGCCGCACTGATACCTGCCAAGATCAAAATCGGTTATGACAAAGCCCGCAGCAAAGACTTGCACGGCTTATTTATCAACCGGAGGATAACACCGGTCGCACAACAGCATGTCCGGGATTGCCTGGCGAGTTTTCTGGAACCGCTGGGGCTCAGGGCAGCACCACCCCGTTGGGAAATTCCGCTCTCCGAGTCCGACCACTCATTTGCCCGCAGTCACTTGGCTACTGACCGTAGAAACCTGGTCATCAGCCCCTGTGCCAGCCATACCTTGCGTAATTGGCCGGCGGAACGTTATGCGCAGTTGGCTGACCATGCCATCGGAACTCATGGCATGAATGTGATTCTGGTGGGCAGCCCGGCGCCCTTCGAAGCCGACTACTGCGCCGATATCGAAAGCGCCATGAAGCACAAAGCCCACAACATCTGTGGCAAAGACACACTCAAGCAACTGACCGCACTCATGACACATGCCGATCTGGTGGTTGCACCAGACACCGGACCTGCCCATATCGCCAGTGCCGTGGGCACGGATGTGCTCGGCATTTTTGCCGCCAGTAACCCGAACCGCTCAGGCCCCTACAACTCTTTAAAATGGTGCGTCAACCGCTACCCGGAAGCGCTGGCAAAATTCACTGGTAAAACCGTGGATGAAGCGCGCTGGGGTGCAAAGGCCGAGTTCGAGGGAGCAATGGAACTGGTTTCTGTAGCAGACGCCACGGACATGCTGGACCGGTGGATAACAGACAAGGGTTAACTTCAGCCACTGAAACTCACGGAAGAGGAATGATGAGCTGGCTTCCGTGTGCTTCAGTGGTTTCTGTGGCCAAAAGCCTTATTTACGGGCGGTATAATCCTGATAAGACTTCTCTTCCACAAACCGTGAACCCAGCGCCAGGTTAATGGCTTTCTTGATCGCCGCGCGCTTGTCATTGGTTACGTACACGGCACGAGCCAGCTCGATAAATCGCGGCCCGAAATCCTGATCGGCTTCCTGATCACGGATGTCATCTTCAATCACCCACAGCTCCTCATTCACCGCCTTTAGCTGCTTGCGAAGGTCCGCGATTTCAGCGGCTTTGTCTTTCACCGCCTCATCCCAGGTGGCACTCAGCTCATCCAGTTCCAGCCGAACGTTCTTTACCTTGACCTCATCTTTAATGCGCTCGGATTTGATTTCCAGGATGGTGATCTTGTCCAGCACTTCACCGAAAGAAACCGGTACTTTGATTACGTCTGCCATTGTCTCGTCCTGTTTTTCCGTGAACTCAATAAAAACAAACCGCCGGGGCTGTTCAGCGCCGGCGGTTATCATTAGGTAACCGGCTGATCTCAGCCCTTAACGTGCGTCAACCACTCAGAATGCTGAGCCAACTTACCCTTAACCGCATCAAAATACATGCCCTGCAGCTTCTCGGTAATTGGCCCGCGCTTGCCTTCACCAATCTGACGACCATCCAGCTCGCGGATGGGCAGCACTTCGGCGGCGGTGCCGGTGAAGAAGGCTTCTTCGGCAACGTACACCTCATCACGAGTGATGCGGCGCTCTTTAACCTGCAGGCCCAGGTCTTTGGCGAAGTCGATGATGGTGGCGCGGGTGATGCCTTCCAGGCAAGAGGTCAGCTCCGGTGTGTGCAGCACGCCATCGCGGATGATGAAGATGTTCTCGCCAGAACCTTCCGCTACGTAGCCTTCGTTATCCAGAAGCAGGGCTTCTTCCGCACCACCGGAGATGGCTTCGTTCAGGGCCAGCATCGAGTTGATATAGTTGCCGTTGGCCTTGGCCTTACACATGGTGATGTTGACATGGTGGCGGGTGTAGGAGGAGGTGCGCACCTTGATGCCCATTTCCTTGGCTTCCGGTGACATGTAGGACGGCCAGCTCCAGGCAGCAACCATCACGTGTACTTTCAGGTTGTCAGCGCGCAGGCCCATGCCTTCAGAGCCCAAAAACGCCATCGGGCGCAGGTAGGCCTCATCCAGATTATTTTCGCGGACGGCGGCGCGCTGGGCTTCGTTGATCTCATCTTTGCTGAACGGCATCTTCATGTTCAGGATGTGAGCAGAGCGGAACAACCGGTCGGTGTGCTCTTTCAAGCGGAAAATCGCCGGGCCGCTGGCAGTGTTGTAGGCTCGCACACCTTCAAAACAGCCAAGACCGTAATGCAGAGTGTGGGTAAGAACGTGAGTTTTGGCATCCCGCCAGGGCACCATTTCGCCGTCCATCCAGATAACGCCATCGCGGTCTGCCATCGACATTCTGTTCTGCTCCTAACAAAGCGGTTTTCAGGGAACCGGCATTCTAGCAGGAAATTCTGCCAGAATTGAATTTCGCTTACGCGCCAATCATCACTTTTTGCCACATCGCCGTGATGTAGCGACGCTCATCCAAAAATGCGTCGGCCTCAACCTGACTGTTCATGTTTTGCAAAGCCCTGCGGTGAATGGTGGATCGCAGGGTAATGTAGGCTTCGGTCAGCTTTTCAGTGTCCTCAACCTCAAGCACACCAGCGCGCCCCAATTCTTCCAACTGGCGGATATTATCACTCCACTGGGTCAGCTCGGGGTGTTCGCCACTCCACGCCAGCATCAGGTATTGCACCAGAAATTCTATATCCACAATGCCGCCACGATCGTGCTTGATGTGGAACACCTCCGACTGTTTCGTCTCCGGGGTGCCCAGGTTGGCGCGCATTTTTTCGCGCATATCGACCACCTCCTGGCGCAACGCGGCCTTGTCTCTGGTCTTGCACAACAGCTCATGGCGAAGGGCCTCGAATCCGGCCAGCGTATCCGGGCAACCGGCAACGCCACGGGCCCGGGCAAGCGCTTGGTGCTCCCAGGTCCAGGCATCGTTGAGCTGGTATTTCTCGAAAGACTGCAGGGTGCTGACCAGCAAACCGGAATTACCAGATGGGCGCAGCCGCATATCCACTTCGTATAGCTGGCCAGACGGGGTTTGCGCGCTCAGGATATGGACAATTCGCTGGCCCAGGCGGGTATAGAACACCGCATTATCAATCGGTTTGTCGCCGTCCGTGGCCAGCTGCGGATCGGCCTGATGCACAAACACCAGGTCAAGATCCGAGGTGTAACCCAGCTCAATACCGCCGAGCTTGCCATAACCGATAATGGCAAAGTCGGTATCGCAGGCGGAGCCGTCTGCCCGCCGGGGGTATCCATGGCGGCTCACCAGGTTGGCAAACGCCACATCCACCACGTGATCCAGCACCACCTCTGCGATCCAGGTGAGGTAATCACTCACTTTCATCAGCGGCAGGGTGCCTTTTATTTCAGACGCGGCCACCCGCAATACGTGGGCCTTTTTGAAATAGCGCAACGACTCCATCTGCTCTTCCAGATCCTCAAACGGAATTCTGAGCATTTGCTGGCGCAGATCGTCTTGCAGCTCCGCTTTGGCCGGCGGCGTGTACAGGCTCTCGGCATTGAGCAATTCATCAAGCAGCAGGGGCGACTCTGCCAGCAAGCTGGCAATCCAGGGGCTATCACTGCACAAACGCACCAACTGAGTCAGCGCGCCCGGGTTCTCCAGCAACAACACCATATAGGCGGTCCGGCGCAGGATGGCCTCCACCAACTGCAATGTCCGATCGAGGGTTTCCGAGGCGTTATCGACTTCGGTCAGAGCACTCAGCAATAAAGGCATGAACTGGTTCAACCGCCGACGCCCCTGAGTCTGCAACGTTTGCACGGTTCGGCTAGTGCGAAGGTCTGTCAGTTTTTTGAAACTCGTCTCGGGGTTCTCAAAGCCCTGCTCGGTCAACCAGGACAGCGCCGTCGGCTCATCCATTTCAGCCAGCCACAGCTCATACCAACCGTCTTCCACGCCTGAAGCACTGTCCTGCTCACTGTCTTCTGTGGCAATGATGTTGGAAAAATGCGTTGCCACCCGCTGGCGATGATCACTCAGGGCCTGCTGGCAGGCAGACCAATCGTCATAAGCCATGATCCGGGCGATACGGGCCTGCGACAAGACATCTTCTGGCAGAACCTGGGTTTGCTTGTCCTCCAGGCCTTGCAACGCGTGCTCAAGATTCCTGAGAAACACATAGGCGTCACGCAGCTCCCCCACCACGGGCGACGGTAGTAACTCCAACGCTTCCAGCTCTTTCAGGATGATCTGCAACTCTCGCTGCTGAAGCTCCCGGTCCCGGCCGCCCCGAATCAGCTGAAATGCCTGCACCACAAACTCGATTTCACGAATGCCGCCGCTGCCGAGTTTGATGTTGTTCTCCAGGCCTTTGCGCCGCACTTCACGGCTGATCATCGCCTTCATGCTGCGCAGGGATTCAAAGGCACTGAAATCGACGTATTTTCGGTATACAAAGGGGCGCAAGGTGTCCATCAACACCTGCCCTGCTCGCTGGTCGCCGGCCACCACCCGGGCTTTCACCATGGCGTAGCGCTCCCAGTCCCGGCCCTGATCCTGATAATAGGTTTCCAACGCGGCGAAGCTCAGCGCCAGCGCGCCGCTCTGGCCATAGGGCCGCAGCCGCATGTCTACCCGGAACACAAAGCCATCGGCGGTAATCTGGTCCAGCGCCTGAATGAGCTTCTGGCCCAGACGAATGAAGAACTGCTGATTATCCAGAGCACGCCGCCCGCCACGAGTTTCCCCCTTGCCCGGGAAGGCGAAAATCAGGTCGATATCCGAAGACACGTTCAGCTCCCGGCCCCCGAGCTTACCCATGCCCAGAACAACCATTTTTTGGGGTGCGTCTTCTCCGGTGACGGGATCTTTGCCCCAGGGCGTGCCGAATTCTTCGCAGGAGTCGCTATACAGCCAGTCCAGAGCCCCATCAATGCAGATGTCCGCGAACGCACTGGTGGCCGAAATGGTTTCCTTAAGGTCCGCCCACTTCATCAGATCCCGCCAGATGATGCGAAACTGAGCCTCTCGCCGGAACTGCCGCAAAGCCTTATGTAATGCCGGCTCTGAATCAACGCTCTCCAAAAACCAGGCCCAGCGCTCCGCCAGCCAAGATTCTGTTGTTGGCTCGCGCAATGGCCGCGCTGACAGCGAGGCCTGAACCTGATCCCCATGGCGCTCCAGGGTCTGGCGTAAAAACAGACTTCGACTCAGGGCTTCGGCCAGATCCTGAGCTGACAGATCAGCGGTTTTGGCCAGCCAATCGGGCACACCTTCCGGAAAAACCGATGCCCAGCACGCCGACACGTCATTCGCTAACTCTGCCGGCAGTGAATCCCATGGCTCAGACATAACGCAAACCCCTGTCTCTCTGATATATTTCGGTTACTGTATAACGAACTCGCCAAGGACTGAACAGGCAACCCCACTCTATGATGCGCAACCGCCGCCCGCTCAATCCTGAGCATGCCCAGTCACATCTCCCTATGGGGGGCCTCATTCGCAGCCGGATTCGGCGTCTGTTCACCATCCTTGCCTGCTTGCTGGCCGCCCAGGTGCTGATCATCTGGGCGGTCGAGCCGCTATCACTGCCGGAAGCTATCTGGCTGACCATGACGACCCTGGTCACCGTTGGCTACGGCGATTACGCCCCCGAAACGGTGATCGGCCGCCTCAGCACCATCGTGCTGATGTTTGTGACCGCTATTACCCTGCTGACGCTGATCGTCAGCGACTACATCGAGTTCCGTTTTTACCGCCGTGAACGAATCCTGACCGGACGCTGGATCTACAAAATGAACGAGCACATCGTGATCATCAACACCCCTCGCAGCGGAGGAGAGCAGTATTTCATGCGCTTCGCCTCCCAAATCCGCTCGGTGCCGGAGTACCACACGGTACCCATCATCATACTGACCCGGCAGTTTCCCGGCGGTTTGCCGGTGGAACTGGCTGACAGCGGTGTGGTGCACTTCCATGGCACCGGCAACGACCCGGAGGCCCTGAAGGCCGTCCACGCCGGCAGCGCCAGGCACGTCATCGTGCTCGCCGCAGATGAATCCGACCCGTTCTCAGACAGCCTGACCTTTGATATCGCCCACCGGCTGACCGAATCCAACCTGGCCGGCCGCACCACCGTCGAGTGTGTCAGCGACCACAACCGGGATCGATTCAAAGCATTGGGCGTGCGCACCATCATTCGCCCGGTGCGCACCTACCCGGAGATCATGGTGCGCGCCGTGGTCGCCCCTGGCTCCGAGAAAGTGCTGGAAGATATGTTCAACTACGAGCGCGATCATCCTCACCGCTACGACCTGGAGCTGGACGACCTGATCTGGGCTGACATAGTAAGCGCCCTGGTACGCCACGGCATTGGCACTGCGCTGGCCTATATCGATCATGACAACGAAGTCATTTGCCACCCGGACACCAACAAAGAAGTGGAAGGTAAGGGGCTGATTGTACTGGTACGCTCAACCGATACCCCGGAGGTATCGGTTGTTGAGGAGGCTCTGGAACGCTATCGCGTATTTCTCAAGCAATGGCGCGAGCTTCAAGATCACAGCAAAGTAAAAAACGGCACAACGGATACCCAGGAGCAAACTGACTGATACCGCGTCTGGGCTCGGTCTTTTTCAGCCTTTAGTTGACGCCAGCGCCAGCTGTAACTCGCCCAGGCGCGGAACACGCTGAACCAGATCCGGCACAGTCAGCCCATCGGCAAAGGCTGACTGCAGTCTCTCCCAGATCGCCTGCGTGCCGCCTTGCATGGCAGCGTGACCGACTTGCACCAACGCCCTATCGGCGAAGGTCACGGGTTCCTGCAGAAGCCAGGCAAGACTCAGTTGGTGCAGAAATCCGGTAACAGACAACGCCTCATCACCGTCAAAACATTCAGGCTGATATATGCCTGCAAGGTGATACCCCTGCTCGGCTTTGCTGACCAGATTGAGAAATACCGGAACCTCGCGGGCCAGAGCCCTGGACCAGACCATCAGTGCTTCCGGTTGACCCTCTTTAAGCTCGAACTCCACTTCGTGTAGTGGCCTGACCTGGCCACCACCGACAACCTCACCGGAATCCACCGCAACTTCAATCACCGCATCGGCGGTGTGCAGCATGATGACCTGACGGGTGAAGTTGGTTTCAAACGCCAGTTGCAGCTGGGTCAGGTCAAGATGATCACTGAGTGGGGTTTGATCAAGCAATGACAAGTCCAGTTCAGGGCCAGACAAGGGCCATTCCCATTCCTGCCGGCGGTGGGCACCTTCGACGAATTCACCCTGGGTTTTAAGAGTCTGGATGTAGCGATCACTGGCCTGGCGCACACGAAGGGCGGCCCGCGCATGGTTCAGGGCGGCATCGGCGGTGTCGTAGTAGCGGTTAATCAGGGTTTTACGGGGGCCTGGCTTGGCTTCAGGCTGTGCCAACAACCAATCGACAGCCTTGGCCTGGGTTTCTGGAGAGAGGGTCAGTTTTATTTCAAGCTCTGTGGCCATGTCATGCTCCGGAGAATATCAGGAGCCCTAACATACAAAAGCCGGTGACCTGAGTCACCGGCTTTTGATACTACCGTACTAGCTGATTAGCTTGTGGGCTGATCAGAAGTAGTAGACAGCGCCAACGGCTGCAATAGCGCGCTCGTCAGAAACGCCTGCTGAAGCGTCAAAGTCGTCGCTATCTGCACGCTCGAAGTTGTAATCGTAAACATCGTCGCCACCGCCAATGTAGCCTTCGAAGTATACGTACATGTGATCGGAAACGTTGTGCAGCGCCTGCAGGGTAATGGTATCCCATTTGGTGCTGTCAGAGTTGTCCGCTTCAGCCATTTCGTAAGAAAGAGCGAACTGGTTTTTACCCAGGGTGTAAACACCCATCAGACCAAACTTATCAAACGCATCTTTACGAGTGTGATATTCACCGGTAACACGTAGGTTGTCCAGATTGTAGCTGGCACGCAGACCGTAGGTGTTCTCGTTATCACCGCCGTTGTCGTTAGAGTCAACAGCAAAGGCAAGTTCCAATGCGTCAACATTGTACATAGCCGCCAACTGGAATGGGTAGGACTTCTGACCAGTGCCCTTGTTGTCGTTGTCACCGTTAACCTGAACGGCAGCGCCAACAGTCAAGCCACCGAAGTTCGGAGACAGATACTGAATCAGGTCGCCTTCACCAGTGCTATAACCGGCTGCGCCGATGCTCAGAGTCGCTACTTCGTAGAATTGAGCGATTTCGTCGACTGCACTTTCATATGTAGAGTCGTCGGAACCAACCCACAGCTGTCCGAAGCTGTCGCCTTTGATACCAATGTAAGCCTCGTCAAGGCCATCAATACCATTGCTCGCGCTCTTGTCGTCTGCATTTATGCCTTCCAGCTCAATCTTGAAGAAACCGGTGATGCCAGGAGCAATCTGGTGTTCGTGGGTTACACCCAGAGTTGAGCCGTTATCGAAATGTTCAATGGCGGACGGACCACCATCGACGTTGTCGTGAGCGATCGCATACTGGATATTACCGTAAACGGTCGGCAGGTTGCTTTCCTGAGCCATGACAGCGCCAGAGAAGGTTGCGGCTGCGATAGCAGAAGCAAGGATAGTTTTTTTCATGTTGCGTCTTCCTTTTTGAGTTAACTCAGGTTTTGCGACGGGTTCTAAATCCCGATTTTTAGCTGACAAAAACAGCCTTGGCTGCTTTCGCCGGACTCCTGATCGCTTCCCTTTCATATCATGCGGGTAACGACGTTTTTTCTTTTTATTTGGCCCAGCAAAATTACCGAACCTTAAATCTCAAACACTTACGCGCCTTTCTTAAAGCGCGCAATCATGGTCCTTTTTTAATACACTGAATCCGTTTTTGCAAATTTTTAATGCGCAATTTTTAGCCTTTTTAGCATCTGAAAAGCAAGTGCTTATGCCACAAATCGCTAAAAGCTTCAGGACCGAACCAATCAAATTCGAGGCCACCAACTCTATTTTTCATTAAAAACAATTGCTTGGCAAAACCGCAAGCTTATTAATCAATCGACTTCCAAACCCGAGCACACCAATAAGGCACCACGACGGCGCAGTCATGCGGCAGCAGCATCATTTCGGTGCGTTAATGTTTTCTCCGTTTTTCTTGCGCGTCTCCAACAAAAACGTGACCGGGCCGTCATTAACCAGTGCCACCTTCATGTCAGCACCAAACTCCCCCTCACCCACACGCTCAGCACCTAACCGAACGCTAGCCTCGGTGACAAACTCGCGATAGAGCGCATTCGCCTGCTCTGGTGCAGCGGCCAAGGAAAATCCCGGGCGCGTGCCAGAACGAGTGTCTGCAGCAAGGGTGAACTGTGGAACAATAAGAATCGAGCCACCGGAGTCCTGAACGCTTACGTTCATCCGGCCTTGCTCGTCGGGGAATACCCGGTAGGAGAGAATTTTTCGGCACAGTTCCTTTGCCTCACTGACAGAATCGTCCTTTTCAACACCAAGCAACAACAGAAGTCCTGGGCCAATGTTGGCAATTTGCCGGCCATTGACCGTTACGCTGGCTTCCGAGACGCGCTGGATAAGTCCTTTCATTCAATCCCTTGATAAACATCTTCGAGGGTTATTATTAAAATCGAGCAAGAGTGTATCGGCGCCCATCACGGGCCGCAACCCCTCACATCAAGAAACCGGCACTTAATCACCCAGCAGTGGGATTTGCGTTAGAAATGACCTCTTCAACTGCGTGCATGAGTGCATCAACAATAGCGGGTTCAGAGGCCGAATGCCCGGCCTCCCGAATAATCCGAAGGTCCGCTTCTGGCCAGGCATGACTCAACGCCAGGGCGTTGTCGAGCGGGCACACCATGTCGTACCGGCCGTGAACGATAATGCCTGGAATGCCGGCGAGCGCTTTGGCATCACGGATGATCTGATCGGGCTCGAGAAAGGCCTGATTCATAAAGTAATGGCATTCAATACGGGCCAGGGCAATGGCCACGTGCGGGTGGCCAAAATGCTCAACCACCTTGGGATTGGGATGCAAGGTAGCGCAGCGGCCTTCCCAGATTGACCAGGCCTTGGCCGCCTGAATCTGTTCCAGCTCGTTCGCGCTGGTCAGCCGACGGTAATAGGCCGACACCATATCGCCACGCTCCGGCTCTGGTATCGGCGCCAGAAAGTCCTGCCAGTAATCGGGGAACACTCGGCTGGCCCCCTCCTGATAGAACCACTGGATGTCTCGGGGCCGGCAAAGGAAAATACCCCGCAAAACCAACCCCAACACCTGACCGGGATGGCACTGGGCATAAACCAGGCTGAGCGTGGAGCCCCAGCTGCCGCCAAACAGTAGCCAGCGGTCAACACCAAGAAACTGACGAACGGTTTCCATATCCTGCACGAGCTTATCGGTACTGTTCCCCTCCAGCTCCGCCAGCGGCGTTGAGCGCCCTGCCCCTCTTTGGTCCATCAGAATGATCCGGAAACGCTCGGCATCAAAAAAACGACGATGGTAGTCCTCACAGCCACCCCCAGGACCGCCATGCACCACCAACACAGGGATGCCCTCCGGGTTGCCGGATTCTTCCAGGTACAGCTCATGAGGTTCATCCACGGCTAGGTGGTGACGTGCGTAAGGCTGGATTTCAGGGTAGAGCGTCAGCATAACGAACTCCGTTTCAGGGGTAACGGTAGTCTAGCTGAGATTAACGGGGAGAATCACGGAAGAGCTTGAGGATTATTGCAAAATCAGACTAATGACCGATGCTGACCCCGGACAACACAGGGCCGTGTTGTCCGGGGCTAAACCGTTTTTACTTCTTACCAGCGCGCTTACGCTCGTTCTCGGTCAGCAGCTTCTTGCGCAGACGGATCGACTTGGGCGTCACTTCTACCAGCTCGTCGTCGTCAATAAACTCCAGCGCTTGCTCAAGGGTGAACTTGATAGGCGGTACCAGAGCGATCACTTCGTCTTTGCCCGAGGCACGCATGTTGTCCAGCTTCTTACCCTTGGTCGGGTTAACCACCAGGTCGTTATCGCGACTGTGGATACCACACAACTGGCCTTCATAAATGTCCTGGCCAGGATCCAGGAACAGCTTGCCACGGCTCTGCAGGGTTTCCAGCGAATAGGTCAGTGCTGTGCCGGTCGCCATAGACACGATCACGCCGTTCTGGCGGCTGGTGACATCACCCAGCTTGATCGGGCCGTAGTGGCTGAAGGTGGAGGTCAGGATACCGGTACCTGAGGTCATGGTCAGGAAGGTGTTCCGGAAACCGATCAGGCCACGGGCAGGAATGGTGTATTCCAGGCGCATACGACCTTTGCCATCGGGGATCATGTTGGTCATGTCGCCGCGACGCAGACCCATCTGTTCCATGATCGGGCCCTGGTGTTGCTCTTCGATGTCGACGATCACGTTTTCGTACGGCTCTTGCTTAACACCGTCGACTTCTTTGATCACCACAACCGGGCGGCCTACGGCCAGCTCGAAGTTCTCGCGACGCATGTTCTCGATCAGCACCGACAGGTGCAGCTCGCCACGGCCAGAGACCTTGAATTTGTCAGCCGATTCGCCTTCTTCAACGCGCAGTGCCACGTTGTGCAGCAGTTCTTTTTCCAGGCGCTCTTTGATGTTGCGGCTGGTGACGTACTTGCCTTCTTTACCTGCGAACGGCGAATCGTTGACCTGGAAGGTCATGGAAACGGTCGGCTCATCCACTGTAAGTGGCGGCAGTGCTTCTACGTTGCTCGGATCACACAGTGTGTCGGAGATAAAGAGCTGATCCAGACCACTGATGCACACGATGTCGCCAGCCTGGGCTTGCTCAACTTCAACACGCTGCAGGCCTGAGTGGCCCATGATCTTGAGGATACGACCATTGCGCTTTTTACCATCGGCGCCAATAGCGGCCACCGGGGTGTTGGTTTTCACTTTACCGCGCGCGATGCGGCCGATACCGATAACACCCAGAAAGCTGTTGTAGTCCAGCTGGGAAATCTGCATCTGGAACGGGCCATCCGGATCCACGTCTGGCGCGGGCACGTGATCAACGATGGCCTGGAACACGGCATCCATATTATCTTGCAGATCTTCGTGATCCATGCCAGCGATGCCATTCAGGGCACTGGCGAACACGATCGGGAAGTCCAGCTGTTCGTCAGTGGCACCCAGGTTGTCAAACAGGTCGAACACCTGATCCACAACCCAATCCGGGCGAGCACCCGGGCGATCAATTTTGTTGACCACAACGATCGGGCGCAGGCCGGCTGCGAAGGCTTTCTGGGTAACAAAGCGGGTTTGCGGCATCGGGCCGTCGATGGAATCAACCACCAGCAGCACGCTGTCTACCATGCTCATGACTCGCTCAACTTCGCCACCAAAATCCGCGTGCCCCGGGGTGTCCACGATGTTGATGTCGTAGTCTTTCCATTTAAGCGCGGTGTTCTTCGCCAGAATGGTGATGCCGCGCTCTTTTTCCTGGTCATTGGAATCCATAACGCGCTCGCTCTCGAGCTCTTTACGGTCCAAGGTACCGGACTGGCGCAGCAACTGGTCAACCAGGGTGGTCTTACCGTGGTCTACGTGGGCAATAATGGCAACGTTTCTAAGCTTATCAATCACAACGGGTATCCTGCAGAATTTAGCGGCGCGCAGTATATCGAAAAGTCCATGACGTTAATATGAAGAATAGTGCCTAATATGTAACCAATCGCACATTGCACCACCATAAAGCACCAAAGCCAGGCTCGCACCATCATGGTGCATCAAAAAAGTGCAGCATCGCGTTTGCAACGCCATCACCGTGCGCCAGAATTGCCCGAAAGGCGCATCATTGCGCTGTTCTGGCGCAAAATTAAAAAACTGGCAAGCCGATTGCTTAGCTGTAAGCAGCCGTAATTGAAAGGTAAGGTTCAACAGCTTCTGTTAAGCTGCCCTGACCTGCAAAAAAGATCGGGCGCAAGAAGATTGAACGATCCGGCATAACGCACATGTAATCACTACGGAGCATGCACAATGTCCAAGACAGTTGATTTGATCAAAGAACACGAAGTGAAGTGGATTGACCTGCGCTTCACCGACAGCCGCGGTAAAGAGCAGCACGTAACCCTGCCCGCCAGCGAAGTAGACGAAGACTTCTTTGTTGATGGCAAGATGTTTGACGGCTCATCCATCGCCGGCTGGAAGGGCATCAACGAATCCGACATGATTCTGATGCCAGCTGACGAAACTGCGGTACTGGATCCGTTCACTGAAGAAACCACTGTCAACATTACCTGCAACATCGTAGAGCCTTCTACCATGCAAGGTTACGAGCGTGACCCACGCTCTGTTGCCCGTCGTGCTGAAGAGTACCTGAAGTCTACCGGCATTGCTGACGGTGCCTTATTCGGCCCCGAGCCAGAGTTCTTCGTGTTCGATTCCGTCAAGTGGAATGTCGACATGCAAGGCGCGTCTTACCACATTCACTCTGAAGAAGCCGCCTGGGTATCTGGTGAAGACTTCGATCGCAACAACATTGGTCACCGTCCAGGCGTTAAAGGTGGCTACTTCCCGGTTCCGCCGGTAGACAGCCTGCACGATCTGCGTGGCGCGATGTGTGCGGCCATGGAATCCATGGGTCTGGAAATTGAAGTTCACCACCACGAAGTAGGCACCGCTGGCCAGTGTGAAATCGGCGTTGGCGCCAATACTCTGACCCGCAAGGCTGATGAAGTACAGATCCTGAAGTACTGCGTACACAACGTGGCTCACGCCTACGGCAAAACGGCTACTTTTATGCCCAAGCCCGTAGTTGGTGACAACGGCTCCGGCATGCACGTACACATGTCTTTGAGCAAAGATGGCAAAAACCTGTTCGCAGGTGACAGCTATGCCGGCCTGAGCGAAGAAGCGATTTACTACATTGGCGGCATCATCAAGCACGCCAAAGCCATCAACGCCTTCACCAACCCGGCTACCAACAGCTACAAGCGTCTGGTCCCGGGCTATGAAGCGCCGGTTATGCTGGCTTACTCTGCCCGCAACCGTTCTGCTTCCATCCGTATTCCATACGTGAACAGCCCGAAGGCGCGTCGTATCGAAGCACGCTTCCCTGATCCGGCAGCCAACCCGTACCTGGCCTTCTCAGCACTGATGATGGCTGGCCTGGACGGTATCCAGAACAAGATCCACCCTGGCGATGCCATGGACAAAGACCTGTACGATCTGCCAAAAGAAGAAGCCATGCAGATTCCGCAGGTAGCTACAACTCTGTCTGAAGCTCTGGATTGCCTGCAGGAAGATCACGAGTTCCTGACCCGTGGCGGCGTATTCACTGAAGACATGATCGCTGGCTACATCGATCTGAAGCGCGGTGAAGTTGAGCAACTCAACATGACCACGCACCCGATTGAATTCCAGCTGTACTACTCTTGCTAATTCGTCCTGACGACACTACGCACCACATTGGGGCGTAGTGATGCAAGAAGAAAGCCCCGCCGCGTGCGGGGCTTTTTTGTGGGCAAATTCGCAAAACAAGCCCACCACCCCGCGCCCTTAACGATATGTAACCAACGGATCGCCCGGTGCCGTTGAAATGCCCGGGCCTGCCGCTGATAATCGAAACAGTCCATTACCTCAGGTTATTGCCATGAAAGCTTCGCGTACTCTTGCAATCGGAATGTTACTGCTGGCGTCTGCCGCCGCCCATGGGGAGGTGTATCGCCATGTCGATGCCCAGGGCAACGTGACCTTCTCTGATGAGCCAATGCAAGGCGGTGAAACCATCGAGGTCAAACCAGTGACAACCATCACGCTGCCTAAACCTGAGGCAGTCAGCCAAACCGACCAGCTCCTGGAGGATGTTGAGCGCCAGGGCGCCGCCTATGAAAGCCTCACGCTCGCCCACCCGGAGAACGATCAGGCCTTTCACAGTGGCAACGGCGACGTCACCTTTGAGGTGCGCAGCAGCCCGGAATTGCGTCGAGGTCATCGATACGAAGTGACCCTGGATGGCCAGCCGGTTGGCCAGAGCTCCTCCGGCTCAATCACGGTCAATAACATTGACCGTGGCACGCACAGCGCGGGCGTTCACATCGTTGATGAAAACGGCATACAGGTGAAAAGCGGCCAACCCGTCACCTTTACCATTCACCGCCCTTCACGCCTCAACTGACCAGTAATTTGCACTATTTTAGTGCGCATGCACTACGATAAAGCCATACTCTGGGCAGCAAAGGGGCAACTCCCCGGCTGCCTGTAGCCTTACACGCCTCTCCTGCACCAACCTACAGCACCGGATCGCCCCGCAGGGCGCACTGTGCCCGCACTTTGCCCATCGTTTCGTGTTCAACCACAAAACTGGTTCGTTTTTTGCAAAACCGGGGTAACCATCATGAGCTCAAAACGGAAGCCAAGCATGTCGTTCCAACCATCCACCAGTTTGGGAAGCGGTTACAAAAGCATTCTGGACAGCCTCACCACGGCCGTACTGGTGCTGGGGGATGACCTGAAAATCCGTTACCTAAATCCGGCGGCGGAAAGCCTGTTTGAAACCAGCATGACCCGCAGCCAGGGCATGCCATTAAACGACGTGCTGATCGACTCTGAAGACGCCCTGAAGACCCTCCACGCTGCCGCCGGCAATGGACAATCCTACACCCGTCGAGAAGCAGAATTCGGGTTGTTAAGCGGGTCGCGGCTGACCGTCGATTATTCGGTGACGCCTATCAGCATGGACCCCACTGAACTGCTTATCGAGATCCAGCCCAGAGACCGGCTCATTCGCATCAGTCGTGAAGAAGACATCATCTCCCAACAAGAGACCACCCGCATCCTGGTGCGCGGCATGGCCCATGAAATCAAGAATCCGCTCGGGGGCATTCGCGGCGCGGCCCAATTGTTAGACCGGGAACTGAATACTGAAGATCAACGCGAGTACACCCGGGTGATCATCGATGAAGCCGATCGCCTTCGCAGCCTGGTCGACCGCATGCTCGGGCCAAACAAGGCACCGAAGATTGCCATCACCAATATTCACGAAATACTGGAACGGGTACGCACCCTGGTAGAAGCAGAAAGCAAAGGTCGGGTGCGGTTGCGTAGAGACTACGACCCCAGTATTCCAGAATTCCCGGGTGACAAAGAACAGCTGATTCAGGCGTTTTTGAACATTGCCCGCAACGCCATGGAAGCCGCTTTTGAAAACGAAGGTTCCCACAGCTCCGAGGAGCCGCCGACCATAACCTTTCGCACCCGGGCGCTACGCCAATTTACCATCGGGCACCGCCGCCACCGCCTGGTTTGCAGGGCCGACATCATCGACAACGGTCCCGGCATACCCGCCGATCTCTTGCAGAATGTTTTTTACCCCATGATCAGTGGCCGTGCCTCTGGCACCGGCCTTGGCCTTTCCATTACCCAAAGCATCATCGGCCAGCACCGCGGGCTGGTTGAATGTGAGAGCGAGCCAGGAAGAACCGATTTCATCATCTTCCTGCCTCTGGAGGACAGCAAATGACCCAACCGGCAAACGTCTGGATAATTGACGATGATAAAAGCATTCGCTGGGTGCTCGAACGCGCCTTGAATCAGGCGGGCATGGAGCCGCGAGTGTTCGAGAGCGGCGAAAGCATCATGATGCGACTTGAACACGAGCAGCCGGATGCCATCGTCAGCGACATCCGCATGCCGGGCGTGGACGGCATCACGCTGCTGGCCCAAATTGTCGAGAAGCATCCGGATGTGCCGGTCATCATTATGACAGCCCACTCCGATCTGGAAAGCGCGGTTACCAGTTATCAAACCGGCGCCTTTGAGTACCTGCCCAAGCCATTTGACGTTGACGACGCGGTCGCTCTGGTCAAACGCGCGGTCGCTCACAGCTACGAGAAACGGGCCGCCAGCGAGCCGCAACCAGACAACACTCAGCGCAACACCGAAATCATCGGTGAAGCACCGGCCATGCAGGAAGTCTTTCGAGCCATTGGCCGGTTGTCGCACTCCAACATCACGGTATTGATCAACGGCGAAAGCGGCACCGGTAAAGAACTGGTTGCCCAGGCACTGCACAATCACAGCCCCCGAGCGCGCAATCCGTTCATTGCCCTGAACATGGCCGCGATTCCGAAGGATCTGATTGAATCCGAACTGTTCGGCCACGAGAAAGGCTCATTTACCGGCGCAGGCGCGGCCCGCCAGGGGCGTTTTGAGCAGGCCAACGGCGGCACCCTGTTTCTGGACGAAATCGGTGACATGCCGGCAGACACCCAGACCCGATTGCTGCGGGTATTGGCAGATGGCGAATTTTACCGGGTTGGTGGCACCACCCCCATCAAAGTGGACGTGCGCATCATCGCCGCCACGCATCAGGACCTGGAAAAACTGGTGCAGGCCGGTAGCTTTCGGGAAGACTTGTTCCACCGCCTGAACGTCATCCGGGTACACCTACCCAAGCTGGCCGAACGCCGGGAAGACATCCCCCGGCTTATGCAGCACTTCCTGAAACGGGCCGCTAAAGAACTCACGGTTGAGCCCAAACTGTTGCGCCCGGATGCGGAAGAATATCTGACCACCCTGCCCTGGCCCGGCAACGTCCGCCAGCTTGAGAACACCTGCCGCTGGCTGACCGTCATGGCCAGCGGCCGCGAAATCCACGTGGACGACCTGCCACCCGAATTGCTGCACCAGGCCGAAGCCGAAAACACCGGCATCGGCCACACCTGGCAGGAAGGCCTGAAAAACTGGGCGGAGCAAGAGCTGAAACGAGGCAAAAAAGGCATTCTCGACACTGCCATACCGGAGTTCGAGAAGATCATGATCGAAACATCCCTGAAACACACCGGCGGCCGCCGGCGGGATGCTTCTGTTCTATTGGGCTGGGGCCGCAATACCCTGACCCGCAAGATCAACGAGCTGGGACTGGATCACCCGGAGGGGGATGAGGATTGACCTCGCCCCGTCCAAAGCGGATCAGTTGGCGAGAACTTCTCGCCAGTAGATGATGCGGTCGTTGCCTCGGTAGACGCCGAAGGTGGCGGTTGCTGAGGGGGCTCGCAGAGCCCCCTCATTGCCCCAATCATCTTCCAGCCACTTCGGTACATCCCAGGTCAACAAATCGGTGCCCTGGGTGCCAACAGGCTCAAGACGCAATGGCCCAGCGGTGCCCCCGTCGAAAGTCCCGGAATCCGACACGAGCACATGATGCGTTCCCGTCGTATCGATATCTGCGGCTGTCCAGCCAGTGCAGCTGTCCGCCACATGGGTAACGAAGCGCCCACCATCAAAAGACTCGACCCGGAAAGGCATGAACAATGCCTCTACGGTTTCCGGACCGTAAACATTTTCCATGATCAGCCGGCCGTAGCGGATCTCAAAAGAGGCCTTCGGTTCAAACTCATAGGGAGCCGCTTCTGCCTGAACACCGTCGTCATCCTGAACCGAATTAATGACAAACACTAACTCCGGCTTAAATGGCTCAACCCGTGTTACCGAACTCTTCGTATACTCGAATTGATCGTTCAGGTTGAACGAAAACAACATAAGCCCGGGCTCTTGCACGGTGAGTGTCGCCGCCTCCTGTGTGACAGAAAAGGCCAAAAGGTCGCCATTAATATCGGTCGCGGCGGCATCCTGATCCGGTGCCAGGGTAGAAACACCTGCCACGGACAAACGCCTGAAGCCATCTGATGTGTAGTTTCGAGTCCTGACTCCCTGCACAGACAAAGGCTCCAGCAATGCCGTGGGAGTCATCAACCAACCGAACGGCTGACCGGAGTAGGTGAACTGACCAACCCCGCACTCCGCTTCAAAGGCGCCTGGGTCCACCATGACCCTGAAACGGTCCGGGTAAAACCGCCCTATAGACACACTGCGACCCGGCGGTAAATCCCGCCCCAAGTAAGCGCCGGGCACCGGGTTTGTGAGAAAGCGGAATACACCCACTTCGGAGTGGTTCACAGGCACCGTGGTTTCAGCGTCTACGGATCTGACATGATCGTAACTACCGGGGGCAATCGTTCCGGCCTCTCCATCGGCAGGGGCCACTAATTCCGCCAGCAAGGGAATGCCGGACAGTTCGAAGTTTGGGGTTACCGGATTTCCAACGCAGAAATCCACGTCTGCGTCACTCTGCCAGCCGGCGGCCGTGATAGTCAGGTCAAAAGATTCCCCGGCCCTGCGAAACAGCGGGCAGGTATCATCGCCTTGGGGACAGGATGAGTCCGCCGAAACACAAAAGCCTGCGGGTACGCTCACAAAGCTATCCGCGCCGGGCATGATCAGCCCCGCATCCCCGGTTGCCTCGCTGCCGCTGTATAGAGCATTGAGCTGCATCTGACCAGCATCCGGATAAACGACGTCAATTTCCGCCATACCGCCCGCGCCAAAATTCAGGTCCACTTCGGTCGATGAGGCTGCGCCGTTACCAATGGCAATCTCATCAATTTCAAGCAACCTGCTGGCGGGCCTGTCAGCGTCGCCTGGCGATACATAGGTCGACCAAAACTCTACCTTTTTGCTGACATTTTCGAACGCAGGTACACAGGCCTGAGTCTCATCATCACGGCGAACCGCGCGAATTTGGACGGGCCCTGAAGGCCGATGGGATTTGAGATCCGGCACCTCGAACGCCAACCCTGAATCAACGAAACTTAAGGTACAGTTACCGGGCGCAAGCGGACCATTGCCGATTCGGCAAAGCGTTTGCGACTGAGGCCGTGTGGAGGGCTGAGAACCGACGACGTTGAGAGTGACCGGGCCAGCGACTGTTTTCTGCAGTGCCACCGTTCCAGCACCACCAGTAATGCTGACGACGTTACCACCAACCCAACCATCCTCCGGGGCCAGCGTTGCAGTGACCGGATCGGAGAACAGCTGGTTGCAGTCAGCGTCAGCACATGCCCGAATCGTGACCGTTTCAGGCTGGCAGGTTAATGCCACACCGTCATGATCAATTTCGAAGTGATCAACTTGTACCCCGACAGGATTGAGCTTCAGCGCGCACAACTGCAACTCATCCAGCTCGTGGATATTGCTCGAGTCACCCGTGGACCCCGTAAGCGATAACAGGAAGTTTTCCGGCACCGCCGCTTGCCCGGCTGCACTCAGAACATCGAACGGCGCAATTAATTCTTCAAACCCACTGCCGGTATTTCGCTCAACAGCCACAATGGCCTGGCCAGGCAGCCTGGAATCCACAGTTATTCGATACCGGTGCGGATTATTCGGCCCGGTCGAATCGATACCCGGGCTTAGTGTTCCCGTACCTGCCAAATATCGATATCCATCTGCACCCGAGCCAGACCCTCGGATTGAGACCGAATCGGTGATCTGACCAACTCCTCCCTGCCGACCGTCAGCTTCAGCAGAAAAGTTTCCAAATTCATCGATGCCAATCCCCAGCCAACCACCAGCAAACCCGGCATCTCCATTATTTCGCTGGGCATAACCAAGCGACCCACCAAAACTGCCAGGTTGTGGCGTAATGGCCGCATCTGAGAGCACCACTGCGATGCCATCAGCGCCGTTACCCCCATACGCATAATAATCAAACTCCAGAACCACAAGATTTTCAGCTCCGGGAATTTCTCGCTGCAGCGTGGCTGCCGTTGACTGATTGCCAACAGCCTCCGTCATGCGAAGCCGACCGCCTACGATACTCGGGATGAAATTTCCCGAGGATACTGCCGTTACCCAGTCGTCGGGATTAAGCGCCGAATCTGTAAAGTCATCAGCAAAACACTGGTCAGGTTCATCCACAATGTAAGTGATACGAACCTTACCTGGCGCGCCAGAGCCGCCACTCGCATTGAAACAAAAAGAAACAAAACCACAGTCAGCGCCACCGCCACCTCCGCCGGGCGAAGCTCCCTGTGCGCCTGAAGAGTTTGAACCACCATTTCCACCAGCACCGCCTCCGGTGACGGCACTTCCGCCGCTGCTTCCCGAGCCGTTATTCCCCGGAGATCCAATGCCTGCAGAACCTCCGCCACCACCACCGCCACTTGCGGATGCATTCGCGCCACGCCCACCACTGAATGTCACATCACCAACGCTGCCAGCCGCACTGCCAGCGATCCCACCCGTGGTGTTGTTTTGGCTAACTCCGGCACCACCCTGAGCGAGCAATACTGACGGACTATCAAACCAAGTGGCGGCACCAGCGTTATTGCCTACGCCGCCGGCACCAATCCTGAGGTCAAAAGTCTGGCCAGCCGTCACCTGAAATGATCGGGATGAGTAGGCGCCACCGCCTCCGCCACCCGCTTCAACCGCGCCTCCGAAGAGACCACGGGACACAGAGCCGCCTCCGCCGCCTCCGCCCCAGACCTCGACAGTGATATTCCTGACATTATCTGGAACCGTAAACTGGTCTGGGCCTGGCTCATTGATCTCGACCACCTCCTGAGCCAACCCGTGAGCTGCAAAAAGAGCAAGACTCATCAACAGCATCATTCCGCGCATCACTGAACTCTCTTTCTGACGTGATCGGAAGCTCAAAGTAGCCTGACCTCAACCGTTCTTTTCCCTTCACTGGGCGTCGAAATACCGCATCGGCCCTCGCTGCGAATGACAACCCCCTGACCCGGTGCGTTTGTTAGGCAACTCACTATCGCGGTGCACTCTTTCAATCCGTCTACTGTGAAAGAAAAAGTACCAGAGAAACACTGGGGGCCACTAATCGGTTGAAGCGCCCTGCCAACGCCGAGCTGCGCACCACTTTCCGCGGCTAGAAAAGCCCGCTGTGATTGAATCTGAAGACTGACACTGTTTGCCGAGCTCTCCTGAAGCTGGGCCATGCCTATTACCAGCAAGGCCAAAACGGTGATCACGAAAATCGCTACTGGTAGGCCAGCACCAGCTTGTTTTTTAAAAGACAGTTCAGGGTACATTGCGAATTTGCACCTCCTGGTTTACCCGGGTTGTTTCGTTAGCATCCCGATCTGCCAGTTCAAATTCAAAATTAACAACTGCCGCACGTAGAAGTGATGGTGGCGTGACTTTCAGATCGAACGAACCACCCACCAGATTGGCACTCATCACTTCACGGGTTCCAGCAGACCCACTCAGGGACGATGCAGAAGACTGAGTTAAATTTGGTGAATACCCGCTGAATCGATAAAGCCAATTCCCGATTTGGCAGATACTAACCGGGGTACCAATGACGTAAAGACGCTTTACCGGTGAGCGTTCACGAAACCGATGGCCGGCAGATAACTGAACGGTCGCATCGCTATCAGCAACCGCATTGATCGCCGTTGACACCGGCCCGGGGTCGGAAGTGCCAAAAAGATCAGACTGAGCCGAGCCATAGCCATACACCACCAGTTTCGCTCCCGCTAGAATGGGTCGGCCAAAGGGGGCAATACTCACTTCGTTAAAATTCGGGCCTGTTGTCAGTGATTCGTAGCTGGTTCCAGCGATCAGCGGCAGCCACTCCAGGCATTCGCCGTTCTCACGTACTGACAAAGGAAACGCCTCCCGCACCTCCCGGGTTATTTGCTCGCTGATCACAACGCCTTGCAGCGCACGCTGTTGCCGTTCGCTAACGTCCAGCGCACCACGAGTGGACAAGGCGACAAACTGCACCGAGATGGTAGCGATAATGCTCAACAGTACAATGACCATCACCAGCTCGACCAGGGTGAATCCCTGTTGCCGGCGCATCAGAAATTCCCCCGGTAGGCGCTGAACAGGTAGGTGTTCCCGGAGGGATCGGTAACGGTGATATCGATGCGTTTGGCTTCATGATTGCTCAGGCCCACTTCGGTGCCGGCACAAGCCACAGAGATCGACACCTGAAAATTGTTGTAGCCCGGTAACGATTCTTGCTCGCTATTCTCGGGCGGCGCGTTAGTCGGGTTGTGATAATCATCCACATCGTTGAATGTGCGCCGTGTTTCGCCATCCGGGCCAGGATTGCTGCAATCCGCGTCATCGGCATCCACCGCTCCGCCGCCCACGGGTGAACCATGGGCAAAGGATTTGGAGAGGATTTCGTCCATGTAGAGTTGCGACAATGCCACTGCACGAGTCTGATTTAACGGCTCAGCGCTACGGCCGATGATCAAGGCAAATGCGCCGACCACGCCGGCGATGGCGATGCTGATAATGACAATGGTCATCACCAGTTCTACCAGAGTGGCACCCTGCTGACTCACCCTTGCTGGCCGGCGAAACGTCATGAACAAGGCCCCTGATACACGGCACCAAGGGAACTCAGGCACAGAGTGAAATCACTATCCCCGGACATCTGAAATTGGAGACTTTGACCATTAAATGGCACCGCCAAACGGCCCATGGAATCAAAGTTAATGGAAAGCCCACCGTTAGGGATCGAAGTAGGCCCTGACTGATTGGCTACCTGATACGCCAGGCTGGCGCCCTCTCGGCGGATTGAAAATAGGGAACCCGCCGCCTCGAACTCAAAGGCGTTCGGGGTCTGGCGGATCACAACAGAATTAGAAGGGTTGCCCGCCAGCGCTGCTTGTTGAGCAAGCAGCGTGGCGGAGGCAAGTTGTTGGGTGGCTAGTATGGGTGAGAAGGCGGAACTTCTACTGAAAAGCCCAACTCCTAAGGCAGACAGCACCCCGATCAGGATGATGACCATAACCAACTCGACCAAAGTAAACCCAGAGGCTTTAGCGGCAAACTGTTTGGCCATATCCACCCCTAACTTTCAATCGTAGAAGCGAGCTCACTCTTAATTTAACGCCCTAATGCTGCCAGAACCTGACGTTAAGACTTTTAAGGCGTTACGGTACAGGCGTCAGCAGCGGCATTAAGTTCACCAATCGCACTCACAGCTGAAGGAACGTTCTCTCCAGTAGATTCAGTAAAGTTAAAGCATGGCTTGCCTTCCGTTCCTTCTGTAGCAACAAAAGCACCGCCCGTACCAATTTCGAAATCGCCCAATTGAGCGGCCGTTTCCAATGAGCTAGCTGCGAGATAGCCATTCACTAAAGCAATCGGTTGTCCTTCGAGCGTTATCGATCCAGTAGGCCCTGTTTCACTTCTTGCCAGCGCAGTGGAGCGGACAATGCCCATAGCCGACTGCACGCTACCGCGAGCGCCCTCGATTGATGCTAGTTCAGCATCTCCACTTAAATCCGCAAATCGCGGCAACGCGAACGCCGCCAGAATACCCAGAATAACAATCACCATAACCAGTTCGATCAGGGTGAAACCTTTTTCACGCTTCGGTGTAAAATTTTGCATCGTCATAGCTACTTCTCCTGGAATAAAGATTTAGTCTTGGTTAATTACAGTGACCACTTCACCGGTATCGGAATCGTACTCAATAAAACTGCCCTCACCATCTGGTAAATACTCATAATTACAAACACCGGCTGACGGAGCTGTCGCCTGATATTCAGTTGTGTCATCGACAGCGCCGGCAATAGCCACACGAGGCGCGTTAGATTGAAGCAATCGGGTCCAAAGCGCTGCACACCCACCACTGGCGTCGGGATCAGGCCAGCCATCATTTGTAGCCGCGACGTCGTCATCGCCGAAACCATCGACCGCGGCCACCGATGTGGTCAGGCCATTCACGGTCCACTGAGCCCTAACCAAGGCCACACCTGCACTCAAAGCACCCGAAGAGCCCTTGATACTGGATTCATGCGCCTGCTCCGAAAGCTGCGCAAACCGCGGCAGCGCGAAGGCGGCCAGAATACCCAGGATGGCAATCACCACCACCAGCTCAATCAGGGTGAACCCCTTTTGTTTTTGCTTGCCGTTGTACTGCATCATTCATTAGCCTCTTGCCGGTTATAGATCATCGCCCGGCCTCCTGCCGGTTCACGGTGGTGTCTGCTAACGGTACCGGTGCCAGTTTCAGGCCGGTTAGCCGTTCATCATGCTCCCGCAGGTTGTTCCTGTTGCGGTCTGCAAATTCGGTTATGACTGTCCAGGCTAACGGCTGATCGGGTTCTGCAAGCTTGCCATCAATGGTTATCGGCTGCTTTGGGTTATAAATTAACCAACCTTTACCGTCTCCGCCTGTTTCTTTTTGTAGCCTGGGTGCAAAGCACCAGTGCCCGCGTTTTGGGTTGCCTTGGTCGCACTGGCCCCGATACATCGGCCATTGGTGGTCCAGCCACTCAAACGGGTTGTCTCCGACCAGCTGTTCCAGGCTTTGTTCCCGGCTCAACATGGATTCAGCGCCTTTTACCACCAGGGCCGACCTGAGTTGGCTCAGCACCATATTGACGCTTTGCTGTTCCGCGCGCTGGAGCTCGGTTTCCAGCTTTCCCATCAGCACCCACCAGAGGGTAAAAAGCACGACAAGGGCAATGAACAACCGCACTCGTCTGCCGTTTAACAGGCCTTTAGCCGAAGACCAGGCCCGCTCCCGCACTAACCCCGTCCCATGGCCGCTGCGCCGAGATCCCAAATTGGCAGGAACACGCCGAGCGCCAGTATCAGCACCAGAACGCCCATGGCCACAATCAATATTGGCTCGATGGATTCCGCCAGTCGCTTCAGGCCGTAATCCACGTCTTCATCGTAAAAATCGGCAACATTGTTAAGCATGTCGTCGACCGAGCCGGTTTCTTCCCCCACGGCAATCATCTGCAGGATCAGCGGGGTGAACATCTTGCTGTTCCGGGCAGTACGCAGCAGGCTTTCGCCGCGCTCTATGCCGTAGCGCATGTCCTTGATGTGGCGGGCAATCCAGGCGTTGTCGGTGGCGTCTGCCACGACCGTCAGCGCATGCGTTACCGGCATACCGGCCGTCAGCATGGTGGCAAAGTTACGGGCAAACCGGCTCAGCATGATCAGCTCCAGCAACGGGCCGATGATGGGCGTTTTCAGCTTGTAACGATCCCAGATTTCCCGACCGTTTTCGGTCTTTTTCCACTGCCGCAACACCAGTCCAATAGCCACGACGACAAACAACACTATGTACCAGTACCCCAGCAAGAAGTTGGAGGTGCCTACCAATACCTGAGTCAGAAACGGCAGGTCAGCCCCCATGCGACTGAACACCGAGGCAAACCGGGGGATCACCAGAAAGTTCACCACCATCAAGGCTGCCAGCAGCGCGATGACCACAAACGTCGGGTAGCGCAGGGCCTGTTTTACCCGGCGCTTGGTGTCTCTTTCCAGCTCCAGAATTTCGGACAGGCGCTTGAAGGAAACATCCAACATGCCGGTGTTCTCACCCACGTGAATCATGGCAATGAACAGCTCGGAGAACACCTTCGGGTGCGCCTGCATGGCCGTTGCCATGGTATTGCCGCCTTCCAGCCGATTAGTGATGTCTTCCAGTACTTCCGCCAATACCGGCGACCGGGAGGTTTCCGCCAGGCCGCGCATGGTTCGGATCAGCGGGATGCCCGCTTTGGTCAAAGCATACATCTGGCGGCAGAAGACGATCAGCTCGTCCACAGAGACTTTTTTTCGGAAAATAGCCAGATTGTTGAGCTTATCCAGGCCGGATGGCTTTTGTTCATGCTCTTCGATGGTCAGCGGGGTAATGCCGCGGCGCACCAACTCACTGGCGGCGGCGTCTGCATTGGCCGCATTCAGCGAGCCCTGCTGGGCGATGCCTCGGTTGTCTTTACCCCGGTAACTGAACTGCATCAGTCATCTACCCCTATAGCGCTGTCACCAGCCAGGTCATCATCGTCCAGCGATACGTCAGTATCGGAGGTGGCGGCAACCCGCGACACTTCCTGCAGAGAGGTAATACCTTGCAGTGCCAGATCCATCGCACACTGGCCCAAGGGTCGGAACAGCGGGCTGCGGCGAGCTGACCGGGTGAAATCAGACACGTCTTTCCGTCGCAGAGCGTCCAGCATGTCCTCGTTCATTTCCAGCAATTCGTACACGCCCACCCGGCCCTTGTAACCGGTGTTGCTGCATTGATAGCAGCCACGGCCGTGTACAAAACCGGCTTCGATATCGAGCGGGTCAAGATCAAATGAGCGCAGCCATACCAGTTCCTGCTCGGTGGGTTGATAGGTTTCCTTGCAGTTGTCACAGACCCGGCGCACCAGGCGCTGGGCGACGACGCCAAGCAACGAACTGGCCACCAGGAAAGGCTCGGCACCCATGTCGATCAGGCGCATGGCACTGCTGATGGAGTCGTTGGTGTGCAAAGTCGAGAGTACCAAGTGCCCGGTCATCGCCGCTCGCAAGCCGATTTCTGCCGTCAGGTGATCGCGCATCTCACCCACCAGAATGATGTCTGGGTCTTGGCGCAGGGCCGACCGGAGCACGGTCGCGAACTCCAGGCCTATTTTCGGGTTTACCTGCACCTGAGTGATGCGCGGCAAGCGGTATTCCACCGGATCTTCAGCGGTGATAATTTTCACTTCCGGCTGGTTCAGTTCAGTCAGCGCGCCGTAAAGGGTGGTGGTTTTACCACTACCGGTGGGGCCGGTGACCAGGATCATGCCATGGGGCTTTTTGATCAGCTTGCGGAAGCGTTCCAGCAGATGCGGCGGCATCCCGGCGCCTTCGAGATCGAGCGTGCCCTGGCTTTGATCCAGCAAACGCATGACCACCGATTCGCCATACTGAACCGGCATGGTCGACACCCGCACATCAATGCTGCGACCTTTTACCCGCACATTGAAACGACCATCCTGGGGCAGGCGCTTTTCGGAAATGTTGAGCCCGGCCATCAGCTTCAAACGAAGCACCAGCGCGGCGTTCACTCGCTTTTCTTTCATCACCTGTTCTTGCAGTACGCCGTCCACTCGCTGGCGAATGCGCACCACAGATTCATCCGGCTCGATATGAATATCAGAGCTTCTCGCCTGCACCGCATCCTCAAACAGGGTTTGCAGCAGCTTGACCACCGGCGCATCGGCGCTTTCGGATTCGGCAGAGAGATCGGCCAGGTCGAAGGCGTCATCGCCCAGCTCGTCTTCCAGTTCTTCCGCCAGCGACGCGATTTCATCGGTGCGTCGATACACCAGGTCCAGCGTATTCAGCAGTTCGCTTTCCCGCACTACTGCTTGCTTAATGGGCTGTTTGAGAACCCGCACCAGTTCGTCGTAGGCGAAGATGTCCAGCGGGTCGGCCATGCCGACCAGTAACTCCCCGCTCTTTTCGGCAAGCACGATGGCGCGAAACCGGCGGGCCATGGCTTCTGGCAGCTTTTTAATCAGCTCATTGTTGAACTGGTAATGACGCAACTGCACAAAAGGCACCTGCAACTGCCGCGACAGGATATTGAGCAGGTTGTCTTCATCCACGTAACCCAGATCAATCAGGGTACGCCCCAATTTGCGACCGGTGTTTTTTTGCTCACGCAAGGCGGTCATCAGCTGCTGCTCAGTGATGACCTCATTCTGAACCAACAGGTCACCTAGCCGAACTTTCTTTTTCGGTTCCGTCGTCATGATCCCGCCTGCAATGCGTTTAAACGTTCCCGGGCGTAATCCGCCAGCGAGGCAGACAAGCCCGGCATCGTCATGGCCTGGGCATAAGCCTGGACTGCACTGCGGTAGCGACCGCCGGTTTCCAGGGCAATCGCAAGCCCCAGCCACCAGGCGGCCTTGCTGTCGTCAAAGGCAATCAGTTCAGACCAGTGGCCGGCGGCTTCGTCAGCGTCACCCGCCTGCTGCAACAATGTGGCCAGAGTGATGCGATACTCCACCTGATCGGCGACCGGTGGCACGCTGGCAGACAGCGTTGCTATCGCGCGGTTCAGTTCACCCTGATCCAACAACGCCCGAGCCTTGAGCAACCGCAGGTTGACGTGTTCTTTGGTCAACACATCCGGCAACCACTCCAGCGCCTGGGCCGCCATACCCTGCACCAACATTTCACGGGCAAAGACTTCACGGCTGCGCGAAGCAGTCTGGCGATCGGTCAACGCTCTCAATACTCGCTCCGCCTCAGTGTTCTGGCCGGCGGCCAACAAGCGAGACAATTCACGACTGGTGCGCAGGTCAACCGCTTCCCGGGTTTCCCGTTGCTGCTTTACCGGTTCTGCCGATGCCTGGTTCGCGGTGGACACTTGCTCAGGAGCGAATGTGGGCGCCGGTTCTTTTGGCTCCGCAAAAACGGTTCGTTGTGGCGCAGCCGGCTCCGTGGGCTCGGCCTCGGAGCTTGCGGTCACTGCGACAGCTGGCGCCTCGGATTCAGGTTCAGATTCAGCTTTTGCCACCGGCATTTCAGGCTGAGGTTCGGGCACTGCCACGGCCGCCGGCTGTTCGGGAACGGGTTCAAGGGGGGTTGGTTCCGGGCTGGCGGCTGGCGCTGCGGGTTCGGGCACCACCAAGGCGCTGCTACCGGCTGTTTCTGCGACAGGGGCTACCACATCATCGGACAACAGCCACCAGGTGCCAGCACCACCGATCAGCACCAGGATGGCCAACAGCCCAATGATCAATGGCGTTTTTGAAGTGTCAGCCTGTTGGACAACAGGCTGACCGGTGTAAGTTCCCGTCACCTGGGGCCGGGTTTGGCGCTGCTCAGCATCCCGCAGGGCATCATTCAGCAAGCTCACACCCACCTCCTTAACCAGGAAACTGGCTGAGCACTTTCAGTATCTTTTACCGCCTGAAGGACGTGTTTCCGGACGACCAGCCGATCACCCCGTCCCCAGGCCGCGAGCATGGATTTATGGGCCAGTATGTTGACCAGCCGCGGAATGCCGCCCGATGACCGCCAGATCACTTTTAATGCCGCTGGCGCAAAGATGTCAGCGCCGTTATAGCCGGCCTGGGCCAGTCGATGCCGCAAGTACTGCCCCACCGAGTCGTAACCCAACGGCTGCAGCCGGGTCTGGAAAGTAATGCGCTGGCGCAGCTGTCGCAGGCTGTCTTTGGCAAGCACCGCATCCAGCTCAGGCTGACCAAACAACACGATCTGAAGCAGTCGGGTGCTTTCTGTTTCAAGGTTGGTCAACAAGCGCAACGCTTCGATGGTTTCTTCCGGCATGGCCTGGGCTTCATCGATCACCAGTACCGCCGGAGTGTGCTCCATCGCCAGGGCAATCAGCCGCTGATTAAGCGCCTTGAGAATCTGGTGCACGTTGTCGCACCGGGTAACGTCTACGCCCAATTCCTCGGCAACCGCCTCGTAAAGCATGTCTGGCGGCAAGTGAGGATTGGGGATGTAGGCGGTGCAGGCACTTTTGTCGAGTTCATTGAGCAGCAACCGGCACAGCAGGGTCTTGCCGGTACCGACCTCGCCGGTCACTTTGATAAACCCCTCCCGCTGTTGCAAAGCCACCAGAAGTAACTCCAGCGCATCAGCATGACTGGGCGCCCGTAAAAAGTACCGAGTGTTGGGCGTCAATGCGAACGGTGCTTCCTGCAGTCCAAAATGGCTTTCGTACATCAGCGGGGAGCAGTCTCAGCCTGAGGTTTAACGGAGTCTGAAGAATTCAACAGGTCCCTCAGCACATTCATGCGTTCACGGCTGGCCCGGACATCAGCCTGCATCTGCCCGGCGTTGGCCACCATCGGCCGTATTAAAATTACCAACTCACTCTTGCGAGACTCGAAATTCCGCTGCTTAAACAGCTCCCCCAGCAATGGAATGTCGCTGAAGAAAGGCACCGCAGAGGTGGTATCTTCACTGGAATCCTGAATCAAGCCACCTATAACCACGATCTGGCCGCTCTCTGCTCGAATCACACTGTCAGTCTCGCGCACGGTACTCCGCGCCAGCGGCAAGGTGACATCCCGCTCGCCAATGGTAATGACTTTTGCCTGATCGTTCACTTCACTGACCGACGGGTGCACATGCAGTGTTATAGCACCGCTGTCCGAAATCTGGGGAGTAACATCCAAAGAAATACCGGAGAAGAACGGAGTCAGCTCCACTGAAGTAGAGGTTCTGTCTGTAGCCGTCACCGCCGAGTTGTTATCATCGAAATCAATGTCAGTGACAAAGAACTCATCAGTACCAACCTTAATGACGGCTTTCTGGTTGTTAATGGTGGAAATTCTGGGGCTGGACAGAATCTGTACATTGCCCTGTTGACCAAGCAACTGAATCACTGCCGCAAAATTGCCTTCGGTGATGGTAGCGGAGAACAACCCACCGATATCTCCGGCGCGAATGGCTTGGCCCGTTAACTCTTGGGCCAGCACGTTTGCGCCGGCGGAGTTGGTTTGCAGGTCCGCCCAATTGATACCCTGCTGATAGCCCTCATTCAGCGTAACTTCCAGTATTTTCGCCTCCAGAACGACTTGGCGCTGCATAATCAGTTCGGTACGTCGAAGGTAGTCTTCCGCCATTCGCAAGTCTGCAGAAGACGCCCGCACCATCACGAGGCCAGCGCCGGCGTTAACCACCACCTGACCTTCATTGCCAACAATCATGGTCAACGTCTGACGAATATCCTCCCAGAAATCAGATTCCGTCTCGGTGGAGATGGTGGTGCCGACCAGGTTTCTTGTTTCACTGCCCGTGTTGTTATCACTGGTTCTGGTGGCGGTTCCGCTGTTGCTACCGCGAGCGCTGCTGACCTGACCAGAACTGACTCGCGTTTCAGAGCCACCGCGACGCTTGAAATGCAGGTAATCAATGGGGAACAACTGCGTTTGCACGCTGTCGGCCGCCACCCGGAACAAACGACCATTACGCTGTATGTCGAGGCCATAAAGATCGGCTGCGATGTCCATCACTTCTGGCACCGTGACGTCGTTCAAACGCAGATCGACGGTGGTGGTAACACTTGGGTGGACCACAACATTAAAACGTGTGCCTTCAACCAATGCCTCAAAAAAACTGGCAGCAGGGATGCCTCGGGCGTTCACGTCAAACCGGTCGTCTTGTTCCCGGGCGCTGGCAAGTGGCGGTAGCAGTTGGCTGCTGATATCCGCCGCGGTCGACTGGCGTTGACCGCCAGACTCTGGCGTGTGGGCCGCGGCTTGTTGCTCCGCCTCTTCGAGTGCCTGGTCGATCTGATCAGCAACGTCTGAAGAGGTAGCGGTTGCGGTGCGCATCAGCGGATTATTGGCACAGGCCGCCAAAGCAAGTGAAAGCAAAGCAGCGGCAAAAGGTCTGATTGTTGTCATCGTCGTCCGTATGTCTGTCATGGAATTTTCCGCACCTGGGGCAACGGTTCCGGATACAGCACTCTTGGCTGGCCGCGGTCTGTCACTTCAACCCGATCGCTATAGATGTGGCGAACCCGCACGCCGTCATGACTGTCACCCTCTTGCAGGGCGACACCATCGATCACCGCAACCCGACGCTGGGCGCTCAACAAAATGGAGCCCAGTTGCAAATCCCTCGCAGGCTCAACCGAGACCGACTGTGCGGCGCTGCCGGGCGGCCGGGTCGGGTCCTGCAGGGCATGGGCGGCCGGGCTAACCAGTAACGCCAATACAACCAATTGTTGCCAGAGCCGTTGGATTGTCATCTCACACTCCCAGCCAGGCGGCTTCAAGACTTAACGTTCGCACGCGAATGCTAGCCTCACCCTTGGGCCAGGTGCCGGCCTGATATTCCAGTTGCATCCACCCCAGACGCTCATCCATGGCCTCAAGCCTCTGCAAATAAGCCAGCACATGGAGATAACTGCCCTGGATCTTCAGCTCTACGTCGTGGGCATACAGCAATGGCTCCGGCTCGGCCTCTTCATTGCCCCCTTGCCGGCCATCAAACACCGGCACGGGCGCCATTAACACCATAGACTCCAGTTCCAGCTGTTGCTGGGCCGACAGCATGGTCCGCAAAAGCGTCACCATATCCCGCGGTGTAATTAACTGGCCTGCGGTTTTGGTGATTTGTTGATCCAGTCGGTCCAGACGGCCCTGCCGGGCGGTCAGGCGCTGGCGCAGTTCCTCAGACGGATCGCTGGCGAGCTGGCTGTTCAGGGTTTGCTGCTGACTGAGCAGGGCATCACGCTCTGCAGACAGCGATTGCAGTCTATTGTCGAGCTGTTGCTGCCTGGTTTGTACCGGGGCCACAACAAGCTCCCAGCCTAATACGAACACCAGAACACAGGCGGTCACAACCATCAGCGCCCGCTCGCGAATGGGGCGATCGTTGTACCACTGGGCACCTGCCGTGAGGGTTTCGGTCATCTTACTCATGAGCCACCCCCTGCCTGCGCTTCTGTTGCCACCCGGAACTCTACCCATTGGTGAGAGGTATCTTCATCAGGACGTCCCAGACGGAAGCCACTGAAGGTCTCACCGATAAACGCGGGCTCATCACCCAGTCTTTCCAGGTAATAGGGCACCAGGTCTGCCGAAAGGGTTCGCCCCTCCAGACTCATCGTGGCCGGAACCGACTGCAAGCGCACCGAAGTCAGCCAAAGATCTCCGGGAATCTGGCGGGCCAGTGCCGACATTCGTCCCGAAAACCCGTTATGGTTATTGCCTGTCAAACCCTCAACACGATCCAGCAGCCGCTGCCGACGGGCGATGGTTTCGCTGACTCGTTCCAGCGCCGCCTCCAGCTCGGGATCCGGCAGTCGGGCCCGCACTTGGTCAGTCATGCTTGCAACTGCCTGTTCCAGGTTCTGATTCTGCTGCTGGAGCCGGTTCACCTGCTGCTCCAGCTGCTGATTTTGCCAGTGGCCAAGGGCCATCACACCCGTCAGGATAACGGCCACTAAAACCATCAATGCCAACGCTGCCCCGGCATTCAGGCGCAGCTTTTTCGGCCGCATCTCGGCGGTGTAAAGGTTAACCTGTTGCTTCATCAGGCCGGACTCCCCTGACCAAGCGCGGCACTCCACGCGGGCAGGCAACGGCTGTCGAGCTCGTCCGTTAAACCGAACTCGCTCCAATCCGGCACATCAATCCCGGCCGCCATGTAAGAAGACAGCATCGAATTGAGGGGTAGCACACTATCTCGTGCCACCAGCCGAATCGTTGACGGCGGCACCTGGCCAAGCTGGCTTTCGAAATAATCCATGGATCGCTGGATTTCCAGCGCCAGGGACTGTACGGCATTTTCCTGGCTGGACGCATCCCGAAGGTCGTCGTAAGACAATTCCAGCTTCCGTGACAGATACAAGGTCTCGCCCTGGCAGATCACCATCTGCCCATAACGGTCACGCAGATGCACAAGTGCCACCCCGCGACTAGCCGTATCAAGCCGCGCCGCCAGATTTCTCAGTGCCAGCTCGGCGATGTCTATTTTGTCCAGCGCCAGTCCGGATTCCAACACCAGATCGATCAGCTCCTGCACCAACGACTTGCGAGCGGCGACCACATTGACCAACGGCCCCCGACCACGAGCAGCCTCTTTCGGAAACATAAACACATCCGAAACCGCATCCGACGGACTGAAATCGAGAAAATCTTTCAGCTTCCACTTCAGCGCATCGGCCAACTCACTGTCGTCAATGCCCTCCGGGCGCTCAACCTGGAATACCTGATATTGGTCAATTGGCAACACAAGCGTGGCGGGAGCATCGCCCCAGCCATTGCCGGCAACCAATTGATTCAGGGTTTCCTGTCGCCTGGCGGGCAAGCATTCTACAAAGCCCACCGCCTGACCTGCTGCGCCCGAATTCTTCGCCCATGCAATGCCGTCAGGGCGAACCTCGAGGCATACCGGGCTTCCGGAAGACCCACGTCCGATCAATTTTCTAAAGGTAGCAACGACGGAGTTCAGGATGATCAATCCCCTGGCAGTACCAAGACTCTGCTATTCAGTTGAGGTGTCAACCGAAGAGTGCGAGGTGTTCAAATTATCAGCGACATGTACACTCTTACATGATAGATGAGAAACTGAACGTAACTCTAGGTTCTTTTGTTGATTTCACGGAGATTTTGCAGGCCTGTAACAAAAAAGCCTGCGATTATCGCAGGCTTTTTTTCAGCGTACAGGCATTCCGGGCGAGTGTCAGAATGGAATGTCGTCATCAAAATCGTCAATTGGTTCCGGCATACCACCACCCTGGGGCTGCCCTTGTTGACTGTAGCCGCCCGACTGAGCCGGCTGGCCACCCTGGTTATGGGCCGGCGCGTTGTATTGGCCCTGAGGCTGGGTTTGCTGCTGCGGACGGCCCTGGGGGGCACCCTGATTCATGCCGCCTTCGCCACCGCGGCTATCCAGCATCTGCATCTGCCCGTTAATGTCGACCACAATCTCGGTGGTGTATACGTCCTGCCCTTCTTTGTTCTGCCATTTGCGGGTTTGCAGGCGACCTTCGATATACACCTTGGAGCCTTTGCGCAGGTATTGACCGGCCACTTCGGCCACTTTGCCAAACAGCACAATCCGATGCCATTCCGTTCTTGGCACCATCTGCCCGGTCTGACGATCCTTGTAACTTTCATCGGTAGCCAGGTTGAGGTTAACAACCGCGTTGCCGTTCGGGGTATAACGGGTATCCGGATCCTGACCCAGATTACCGATGAGAATTACCTTGTTTATGCCTCGTGCCATCGTCTGCTCCTGATCGTTTTTGCTCAACACGTGCCTTCCTTGCACGCATCCGGTGTTTAAGAACCATTACCCTGCCGCACAAATTCAAAGTGCGCAAGCTGATCTTCATGAAAATGCTGCTTGTCGACTTTCAGGTAAGCAGCACGGGCTTCTTCCACGATCACCACGTCCTGAACACCTGGCAGGCGGCGCAGGCAACGATCAATTTCATCAAAGCCTTCAGACACCGCCTCTTTTAACTGAACCACAAAACTGGAGGTGTAGGTCGGGGCAGGCATGGTCAAGGCCAACAACAACCAAACCGCAAGGCCCGCGGCCATCAACCAGAGCACACCTGCCACCCCACCCGATTGCAGCAAATAGCCGCCCAGGGCGCCACCCAGAAATGCTCCGAAAAACTGTGACGTAGAATAGACCCCCATGGCGGTGCCTTTGCTGGCGGCCGGCGCTTCTTTGCTGATCAGCGACGGCAAGCTTGCCTCCAACAAGTTGAATGCCATAAAAAAGAAGAACAGCACTGCCCAGGCGGCCCACAAACTTTGACCAATGCCGGTCAAGGCCGCGGTTGAAAGGGTCAGTAGCGCAATCGCACCACACAACACTGGTTTCATTTTACGCCGTTTCTCACCGATGATGATAAAGGGCACCATCGCAAAGAAGGATGTCACCATCACCGTCAAGTAAAACCACCAGTGGGAGCCCCCGGCCAGCCCGAGCTCATCCTGCAGCATGGTGGGGAACACCAGAAACAATGCGGTCAGCGCAAAATGCAGGGCGAAAATGCCGAAGTCCAGCCGAAGCAGTCGACCGTCATTCAACACCCGACCAACCATTTCGCGGGTTGGGTGAGTCTCGACACTGAACTTGTGGCCATGGGGCGTCGGCACCACTTTTGCCACCACAACCAATGCCACAACCGCCAGCCCTGCCGTCGCGTAGAATATGCCCGACAATCCCCACACCGCGCCCAAAAGAGGACCCGCAACCAGCGATACCGAAAACGACAGCCCTATGGTGATGCCCACCATCGCCATCGCCTTGGTGCGCTCTTCCTCTCGGGTGAGATCACTCAGCAAGGCCATCAGCACACTGGCAATGGCACCGGCACCCTGAAGAATCCGTCCAGCGATTACAACGTATATGGAATCCGTAGCGGCGGCCAACAAGCTGCCAGCGGCAAACAGCACCAGCCCGATGTAGATCATGGGTTTGCGGCCAACCCGGTCAGACAACAGACCAAAGGGAATCTGCAGCAAGGCCTGGCTCAGGCCGTAGGCGCCGATAGCGAAGCCGATCAGCGCAGGCGTAGCGCCCTGCAAGTCGCTACCCAGCAGCACGAACACCGGCATGACCATGAACAGACCCAGCATACGCATGGCGTATACCGAGGCCAGAGCCATTACAGAGCGTTTTTCAAGCGCGTTCATGCTTTTCAGTGCCGGTTCAGGGAAATGTGGGGAGCGGCTAGGCCGCAGGCGGCGCATTGTACCAGAAGCGCTCGGGCTGAGGGACTACCCAGAGCAGCATACCCCACAACAGGAAGCCATGGTTTCCCCGGGGGCGACCGAACGCGATATACTGGCGGTTTTACCAAGCGAGGTGTTATGGACCATATCCAGATCAAAGGCGCACGTACTCACAACTTGAAGAACATCGACCTGGATATTCCAAGAGACAAGCTGATTGTCATTACCGGCCTGTCTGGCTCTGGCAAATCCTCTCTAGCGTTCGACACCCTCTATGCCGAGGGCCAGAGGCGTTATGTGGAATCTCTGTCCACCTACGCCCGGCAGTTTTTGTCGATGATGGAAAAACCCGACGTTGATCATATCGAAGGCTTGTCGCCGGCCATCTCCATTGAGCAAAAGTCGACCTCGCACAACCCACGCTCCACCGTCGGCACCATTACCGAAATCTACGATTATCTGCGCCTGCTCTTCGCCCGCGCTGGCGAGCCCCGGTGCCCAGAGCACGGCCAGCCGCTGGAAGCTCAAACGGTCAGCCAGATGGTGGACCTGGTGCTGGCAATGCCGGAAGACAGCAAACTGATGATACTGGCGCCGATTATCCGGGATCGGAAGGGTGAGCACCTGCAGGTTATCGATACCATGCGCAGCCAGGGCTTTATCCGACTGAGAGTGGATGGCAACGTATACGATATCGACGATGTGCCGGAGCTGGACAAAAAGCGCAAGCACCAGATAGACGTCGTCGTTGACCGCTTCAAGGTCAAGCCCGGCCTCGAACAACGCCTGGCTGAAAGCTTTGAAACCGCCCTTGAACTGGCCGACGGTATCGCTCTGGTAGCACCTATGTCCGGGCCGGGCGAGCAGCATACCTTTTCCGCCCGTTACGCCTGCACCCAGTGTGGTTACGCCCTGAGCGAACTTGAACCCAAACTGTTCTCGTTCAACAACCCTGCCGGCGCCTGCCCAACCTGCGACGGCCTGGGCGTGAAACAGTTCTTTGATCCCGAAAAAATGATCCAGAATCCGGAGGCCACCCTGGCGTCCGGCGCCATCAAAGGCTGGGATCGACGGGCCGTTTACTATTTCCAGATGCTGTCCAGTGTTGCCGAGCATTACGGCATCGACCTGGAAACCCCCTGGCAGGATCTGCCCGAGAAATTTCAATCCGTGCTGTTGAACGGCTCTGACGGCGAGGACATTCCCTTTCGCTACGTCAATTCCCGCGGCCAGATCATGGAGAAAGCGCATCCGTTTGAAGGCATCCTGCCCAACCTGGAACGACGTTATCGGGAAACCGATTCCCAAAGCATGCGCGAAGAACTGGCCCGCAACCTGAGCACCCAGCCCTGCAAAGACTGCAGTGGCTCAAGGCTTCGCCAGAGCGCACGTAACGTGTTCATTGAAGAACGCAACATCTCCAGCATCACTCACCTGCCCGTGGGCGATGCTCACCGTTACTTCAGCGAACTGGCCCTGCCCGGTCGCAAAGGCGAGATTGCCGAGAAGATTCTAAAAGAAGTACGTGAGCGGCTGCAGTTTCTGGTGAACGTCGGGCTGGAATACCTCACTCTGGAGCGCAGCGCCGACACCCTGTCTGGCGGCGAAGCGCAGCGTATTCGACTGGCCAGCCAGATCGGCGCCGGCCTGGTCGGGGTAATGTACATCCTTGACGAACCTTCGATCGGCCTTCACCAACGGGACAACGACCGATTGCTGACCACCCTGACCCACCTCCGGGATCTGGGCAACACAGTGATAGTCGTCGAGCACGACGAAGATGCCATCCGTGCCGCTGATTACGTAATTGATATTGGCCCCGGTGCCGGCGTTCACGGCGGCGAGATTGTCGCCAGAGGCACGCCTGCTGACATCATCGCCAATAAAGACTCCCTGACCGGCCAGTACCTTTGCGGCGACAAAGAAATTACCATACCGACCATTCGTAATAAGGGTAATGGCAAGTCACTGGTACTGACTGGTGCCACTGGCAACAACCTACAAGACGTAACACTGACCCTGCCACTCGGCGTGATGACCTGCGTAACCGGCGTATCCGGGTCGGGCAAATCAACCCTGATCAACAGCACCCTGTACCCGGTGGCTGCCACCAAACTGAATAAAGCCTCGACACTTAGCCACGGGCCGTATAAAAGCCTCAACGGCCTGGACCACCTGGACAAAGTGATCGACATCGACCAAAGCCCTATCGGTCGAACGCCGAGATCCAATCCGGCCACCTACACCGGTTTGTTCACGCCCATCCGAGAGCTGTTTGCCGGCACTCAGGAAGCACGCTCCCGAGGCTACAAGCCCGGCCGCTTCTCGTTTAACGTCAAAGGCGGGCGCTGCGAAGCCTGCCAGGGCGATGGCGTGATCAAAGTGGAGATGCACTTCCTGCCCGACGTCTATGTGCCCTGCGATATCTGCAAGGGCAAACGCTACAACCGGGAAACCCTGGAAGTCCGCTACAAGGGAAAAAACGTCCACGAAGTGCTCGACATGACGGTGGAAGAGGGCCGCGAATTTTTCGATGCCGTTCCTTTCCTGGCAAGAAAATTACAGACATTGATCGACGTCGGCCTCTCTTACATTCGCCTGGGCCAGAGCGCCGTTACTCTCTCAGGTGGTGAGGCACAGCGGGTCAAACTTGCCAAAGAACTCTCCAAGCGCGATACAGGCAAAACCCTCTACATCCTGGACGAACCAACTACAGGCTTGCACTTCTATGACATTCAACAACTTTTGAACGTACTTCAAAGGCTACGGGACCACGGCAACACCATCGTGGTCATCGAACACAACCTCGATGTCATTAAAACTGCAGACTGGATAGTCGATCTCGGCCCGGAAGGTGGTTCCGGCGGTGGCCAGATCATCGCTGAAGGCACGCCGGAAGCCATCGCAGAAGTCACTGCATCGCACACCGGGCACTACCTTAAGCCAATGTTGAATAAAGCAGGCGAATAACGAAAGGGGCAAACAACCCTGGCCACAGCCCTTCCGCTCTTGAAGGTTTGCGGCCAGCTCTAATTGAAGGCACAAAAAAACCGGGAACCTTTCGGATCCCGGTTTTTTAGACAATTCCGAGGATTTTACTCTTCGTTTTCGTCCACTTCTTCAGCTTCGATGTCCAGAGGACGACCGACCAGCTCAACAAATGCCATAGGAGCATTGTCGCCTGCACGGAAACCGCACTTCAGAACCCGAAGGTATCCACCCGGACGCTCGCTGTAGCGGGGGCCAATCTCATTAAAGAGCTTGGCAACCACAGCATCGTTGCGCAGACGTGAAAACGCCAGACGACGATTTGCAACCGAATCATTCTTTGCGAGCGTGATCAACGGCTCAGCTACCCGACGCAGTTCTTTCGCTTTCGGGAGCGTCGTTTTGATCAGCTCGTGCTCAACCAGTGACGCCGCCATGTTACGGAACATGGCCTTGCGATGCGCACTGGTCCTGTTGAACTTACGACCACTCTTACGATGACGCATTGCTCTGATTCCTTACCTTAAACTAATCGGCGATTAACCGCCCAGAACCCGGTCATCACCACGAAGGCTTGCCGGCGGCCAGTTATCAAGACGCATTCCCAGAGACAAACCACGGGACGCGAGAACGTCCTTGATCTCAGTCAGCGACTTTTTGCCAAGATTAGGCGTCTTCAGCAGCTCCACTTCCGTGCGCTGAATAAGATCGCCGATATAGTAAATGTTTTCTGCCTTCAAGCAGTTAGCTGAACGCACAGTCAACTCAAGATCATCAACCGGGCGCAGCAGAATCGGATCAATTTCTTCCTCTTCTTCTACACGCTCAGGCTCTTTTTCATGATCAAAGTCGACAAACACCGCCAATTGCTGCTGGAGAATGGTCGCGGCCCGGCGAATCGCTTCTTCCGGATCGATGGTTCCATTGGTCTCCAGATCAATAACCAGCTTGTCCAGATCTGTACGCTGCTCAACCCGCGCGCTTTCGACGGCATAAGCCACTCGACGAACCGGGCTGAACGTAGCATCAAGCTGCAAACGTCCGATGGCACGAGTTTCGTCCTCGTCCAGGCCACGCTGATCTGCCGGCTCATAGCCGCGACCACGCGCAACACGCAGACGCATGTTCACTTCGCCATTTTCGCTCAGGTGACAGATAACGTGCTCGGGGTTGGCGATTTCCACATCGTGGTCCAGCTTGATATCGCCGGCAGTCACCACACCCGGACCTTTCTTGCTGAGTGTTAACTCAGCATCGTCACGGCTGTTCATCTTCACAGCGACGCCCTTGAGATTCAGCAGAATCTCGATGACGTCCTCTTGGACACCCTCAATGGCGCTGTACTCGTGCAGGACACCGTCGATCTGTGCTTCAGTAACGGCGCAGCCCGGCATCGAAGACAAAAGAATACGACGCAGTGCGCTGCCCAGGGTGTGGCCAAAACCGCGTTCAAGCGGCTCCAGCGTGACCTTGGCGCGCGTAGCACCGACTTCTTTTACGTCAATGGTACGAGGTGTCAATAACTCATGTACTGAACGCTGCATAGACGCC
>OFEU01000118.1_pt1 | contig 100371 bp, 98 predicted proteins | sample 1521221 | NCBI WGS metagenome assembly OFEU01 (sample SAMN03766357, study PRJEB24113) | microbial mat metagenome | isolation source: enrichment culture HLUCC-O from microbial mat sample contains cyanobacterium... | reverse complement strand
ATCAGTGTGATCAGACAACGTTAATGTGGGTAGATGGGGTTTATGGCGCGCTTACAAAGCGACAACAGCTCCCATTTTGGCTCAATGGGCGAGGGTCAAAACGTTTTTCTGGTAGATTTCGATGTGGCAGTTACGGTAGATGATAGCTCCGAAGTTAGTGGTGGCGGTAAGCTCAAAGTGGCAGGCATATTGTCGGTTGGCGGTGAAGCTGGGAATATCAGCAAGAGTTCATCGACTAACCGGGTTAGCTTCAAAATTCCCCTCGCGTTACCGGTAGACCCTATATCTCGAGAAGAGGCGAAGCAGCGCCGTTCACGAGAAATGCAAAAGGTGAACGAAGGGCTTGAGAGCCTTACTCGGGGCCTTGCTGGGCAATGAGTTGCGCATAACCATGCCATTAAATTCGCTCCCTACGGTCGCCGGACGCTCGCAAGCTCGCGCCGTTTATGGCGGGCGTTAGCCTCTATGATGATACGGAAATTTCAAGAAAGCGATTTTGAGAAAGTGAACGAAATTTACTCGCTGTCGAAGCTGGACGAACTCCGCTTTGAGCGAGAGGTATTCCAGTTATTGCCCCTGAAGGAGGACGAGAAACGACTTCGAGATCTCATGGAGTCCGAAATTTTTGTTTATGAGGACGGTGGTATTCTTGGCTATGGTGCTATTTACCAAAATGAAATTAGATCTCTTTTTGTCCATCCGTTGTATCGTGGCGAAGGGGTTGGTAGCGCGTTGTTTGATCATCTGATTGCTGAGGTTGGGACTCCTACTAAACTATACGTTGCGAAGAGCAACTTGCCAGCAAAATCCATGTACCATAAATACGGTTTTACGGTTACTGGGGAGTTTGAGGCGTCATACAACGGAAAATCAGTATTGGCAAACGAAATGGTGCGAATCAGTGAGTAAGGCTAACAAACGGCTGTTATCGCCCCTTCGGGGCTGGGACGGCCTTTCCGCCGCTGCGCGGCTATAAGCCAGCCCTAAAGCCGGGCGTTAGGGGTGAAATGAACCATCGATTCGTAGTCACTGGCGGCCCCGGTGGCGGCAAAACTACAATCCTTAATGCCCTAGAGGGTCGTGGATATCGCGTCGTGACGGAGGCTGCCCGTCGAATCATCAAAGAACGATTAACGGCTGGGCTATCACCTCGACCAGACCCGATTTCTTTCGGCCAAGCGATTCTCAGTTCGGATGTTGAAAAATACCGAAGTGCAGCTTCCTGCGACCATGCTGTATTCTTTGATCGCGGGGTGCTGGACGCACTGTATGTGCTTAATGCAGTGGGAGCGTTAAAACGCGATAAAATTGAGCAGTACGTCCAACAGTTTCCCTATAACGGCGTTGTTTTCCTGCTTCCCCCATGGGAAGAAATTTACGTTAAAGACTCAGAGCGTGATCAAAGTTTTGAGGAATCTATAGAAGTTTTTGAAGGTATGAAAAAGTGGTATTCGCAATGGGGCTACGAAACAGTAGAAGTACCACGTGACAATGTTCATGAGCGCGTATCGTTCATTTTGCAATGTATAGATACCCCCTAGCAATTCACTGTTGGCGGACAATTTTTCCGCCGCTTCGCGGCTCCAAAATTGCCGCAAAGTTCAGCGTTATGTGCTTAAGGAGGAACAGTCTTGAACATCACTAATTTGCCTTTTGGGGTTACTGATTGGTCTGAAGTTGAGAAGACCGAGCACTCTGGGGAACAGGGTGTGGCTTACTGGAAAACTCGAAACTTCGGCGACATCAGAGTGCGAATGGTTGAGTACAGCCCAGGCTATCTGGCCGATCATTGGTGTGCCAAGGGGCACATACTTCTCTGTCTGGAAGGCGAGCTTCATACTGAACTAGAAGACGGTCGGCATTTCTTACTCAGTCCCGGTTCGAGCTATCAGGTCGCAGATAATGCCGAGCTTCACCGTTCATCGACAGAGCGAGGCGCTAAGCTATTCGTTGTCGACTAAACACACATAACCAGGCTATGCACCGGATGCCAAAACCTCCGCTGCGCTGCGGCTTTGTCACCGGTGATGGCGGGCGTTAGCAGCTACAGCTTCCTTCCGAATCTTGCGGGTTGAGTAAAAAAGGAATAATTTGTACTCATGGATGAGTTTGAATTCGACGAAGCCAAAAGCAAGGCCAATCTGGACAAGCACGGTATAGATTTCGTTGCTGCCCAAGGGCTATGGAAAGATCCATACCTGCTGGAGATCCGCGCTAAATCAGAGGATGAGCAGAGGTTTTTGCTGATAGGCAAGATTGGTGAAAAGCACTGGTCGGCTGTCGTCACATACAGGGATGCTTGTATTCGTCTGATTTCAGTCAGACGTTCCCGTAAGAAGGAGGTTGAGCTCTATGAAAGCTAAAGACTTCGACAAGAAATTTGAAGAAGGGCAGGAAGATATCGTCGATGACCTCGATTTGTCCTCTGCTCGCCGCGTTAATCAGGAACAAAAGCGAATCAACGTCGATTTCCCGGCTTGGGTTGTCGAGTCGTTGGATCGTGAGGCTGCACGCATAGGCGTTACCCGTCAATCAATCATCAAAGTGTGGCTGGTGGAGCGTCTTCAGGCAGAATCTGCTAACAAGCCACTCAATGGTGACGCCGCAGGCGGCGCACATTAGCGGAGCTTTGTCGCACAAGTCGCCGAGGACTCTCTCACATGCCCGAAGAACCGAACTGGAACGCTCTTGTACCTGAATTCACGGTCGAGCAGATCGAAGTCTCGCTTCGCTTTTACACAATTGCTGGCTTTTCTATTCGATTTCAGCGAGACGACCCTCAGTTCGCCTACCTAGAACTTGGGCACGCTCAGCTGATGTTGGAACAACAGCACGAGCGCGGATGGAATGTCATCCCTCTTGATCGCCCACTTGGGCGAGGCATTAACTTCCAGATCGAGGTCCCGGACGTCGATACGGTTCATTCTGCTTTGGTGGCTGCCGGCGTGACCATCTTTAGGGAAGTTAAGGACACGTGGTACTCGGTCTCGCCCGATCTAAAAAAGGGCGGCGCGAGTTCCTTGTTCAAGACCCGGATGGCTACCTACTTCGTTTCGCGCAGCATCTCGAGAGTCGTGGTGCGGCCTAACAATTCGTCCAAGCCGATGCTGCTTCGCGGCACGGCTTAAATCAGGCGTTAACCCCTCCAATCATCCATATTGCAAAAGTCCGTCAATGACGTATATTGGTCGTCATGTTTACCATCATCGAAACCCCTACATTCGAAGCAGATGCCAGAAAAATCTGGACTGAGGAGGAGCGGAGTTCCTTCTTCGCCTGGTTAGCAGCCAACCCGGAAATTGGGGATCCCATTCCAGGCAGTGGCGGGTGTAGAAAAATTCGTTGGTCGGTGGCGGGTTCAGGAAAGCGTGGAGGGGTGCGAGTCATCTACTTCACCAGGTTGGCTAATGGTGAGATCTGGTTGTTGATGATCTACAAAAAGGACGCTAAGGATAACATACCCGCGCATATCCTGAAGTCGATTCGTGAGGCACTGGAAAATGATTAACGAGACCCTGAGTGCAGAGGAACTTGGTAACAAGCTGCTCCAATCTGTTAAAGAGATGAAAGCGGGCAAAGCTGCACGAGTCAGTCGTGTTGAGCCCAACGAAGTTGCAGAGGCCCGCGGCAAAACTGGCCTGACACAGGTAGAGTTTGCTGAGGTGCTGCATATTTCTCCGCGTACCCTGCAGGAGTGGGAGCAAGGTCGACGTAAACCCTCCGGGCCGGCAAAAGCACTCATCGAGATAGCTTTCCGTCATCCAGAGGTAATCCGAGAAGATCTTGAGCTAAGGGGTTAACAAGCGGCGGCTGTCGGACGCGCCTGGGCTGTCGCTCCGGCGCGCCGCCAAGCCGGGCGTTAGGATGCTGCAATATCCTCAGATGAGGAGAGTTGCGGCTGCGAGATAAGTAGTCCCGAAGTGATATCAGGCCTGATTGCGAGGTTTGGCACGGCTGCTGAAATCCTCGCCTGTGTCGGCTATTAGTGTAGTTCGTCGATCAGCATGCTGCGGATGACGCGCTCCGCGTCAACTTGCTGGTCGCGCCCGTCCGCGATCGTGTACTGTTACCTATCGACCTAGACCGGAGAACGCCATGCCTTCCCCCCTCGTGACCACCGACTGGCTGCACGAGAATCTGGATAACGAACATTTGGTACTGATCGACGCTAGCATGGCCAATGTCGTTGGTAAGGAGCCGATCATTTATGACCGTCCGATGTTGATCCCGGGAAGTTTCCGGATCGACCTGGAAGGAGCGCTTTGTGATACCGGAGCTTCCCAAGCCCACGCCTTCCCGACGGAAGAGCAGGTCACGGCGGAGACCCGTAGATTGGGCATCGAGCCCGAGAGCCTGGTGGTGTTGTACGACGATCAGGGTATCTACTCGTCACCACGCGCTTGGTGGATTCTGCGGGCTATGGGCCTCAAACAGGTGTTTGTTCTGGATGGCGGCCTGCCGCAGTGGTTGGCCGAAGGTCGGGACACCGTTTCTGCTCCGGTGCCGGATGCGGCCAAGCATGGCAGCGTGGTTGGCAAGCTCGACGACACCCTGGTTCGAGATTCAGCCTACGTTTTCCAGCACCTGGAGGACGAGCAAGTAACGGTCATCGATGCGCGATCACAGGCACGTTTCCTGGGGCAAGCGCCAGAACCCAGGCCTGGTGTGCGCGGTGGCCACATCCCCAATTCCCTCAACCTGCCGTTTACAGAGGTGCTGGAGGGCTATCGGTTCAAGCCAGCCAGCCAGTTGGCGTCAACGTTTGCCCACCTTGCTCCCTCCCTTCAGCCCAGCAACGGACACCAACTGGTGTTTTCCTGTGGCTCCGGCATCACCGCCTGCATCATCCTACTGGCGGCCGAGCTGGCCGGGTATACTCAGCTGTCGCTGTACGACGGTTCCTGGGCCGACTGGGGCAGCAGTGAGTCGTTGCCGGTGGCGTAGCGGATATCATCTCGCTACGAGATGAATCGGCAGTTCCTAACAATCACAGGCACGGCGGCGTCGGCTCCATTGCGGCTTCGCCTCCACTTCTCTTTTTCCCATCCCCGGCGATGTGCCTATACCAGAGTAATGCCACGGCAGACCTCGAATAATCATACCCCACCCCAGTAATGCCTCACATAAACGTCCAGGCCAACACCCTCGTAACCTTATTTCCCTGCCTCATCTCTATTTCCCGACTATCAACGGCACCGAGCTTGCGAATCAACTTCTTGGCAGGCTTAACATTGTCGGCTTTTGAAACCAGGCTGCTAAACCAGCGGCATTGAGTCGAATACACCTGGCTTTCTCTTATCAGTTTTTTAAGAAACAGCTGTTCGCCCCCCTTACACCAAAGCTCTGCTTCCAGTCCGCCAAAATTCAGGGTAGGCGACTTGGCTTCTGCTTTTTGTTCACCGCGACTACGCGCAAGGTTATTGAGTTTACGTTGGCTACCTTTAAGTGCTTCATCGAGCGAGGCATGGAAGGGTGGGTTGCATACGCTGACGTCAAAGAACTCTCCCGCTTGAATGATCCCTTCAAAGATATGGTTTTTATCGTGCTGAGTGCGCAGCGTGAAGCGATCTTTGAGTGTGGGGTTGTGGGTGATAATCGCGGCGACGTTCTCAAGCGACTGAGGATTAATGTCACTACCGACACACTGCCAGCCGTAAATTTGGCAGGCCAGTAGCGGGTAGATCCCATTGGCTCCCGTCCCTATATCGAGCAGCTTGATGTTGGGCTGTTCACGCCCAAGCCCAATTAAGTCAGCCATGTAATGGATATAGTCGGCTCTGCCGGGGATGGGAGGGCAAAGCGCGCCTTCTGGAATATCCCAATCGATAATGTTGTAGTGCCGGTTTAATAACGCGGCGTTGAGCGTTTTTACTGCCAATGGATCTGCGAAATCGATGGAAAGGTCGCCATAAGCGTTCGGTTTCACATAGGGGGCGAGATCTGGGTGGCTTTTTACCAGAGCAGGGTAGTCATAGCCTTGGTTGTGTTGATTCTTCGGGTGCAGGCCTTTGCGAACAGGCTTTTTCGTTTTTTTACTGTGATGGAGAGTGTTCACTGTCATAGGCCTAAGTCTTAGCGTTCAAGAGTCGAGTGGGTCTGGACAACCGATGTTGTCATGAATTCGCCCGCCTGCCGAATGCCGGTTTCTAATCGGACTCAATCGCGCCAGGTGCTCACCGCCTGTTCGATGGCCTCGGGTGAGACCTGGACCGCTCCCCGGAAGGGGTTATCCTGAATGGCAATCAGCCATAGGGCGACGACCGCAGCGAGGCTGAAGACGACAATCGCGTGCCGGTTCGAAGACGCCCGATCGAGGAATCCCATGCCCATCACAAATTGCGTCAGGAAGCCGAGCAGGAACAAGGCACTCCACGAGAATTTCTGGTAATGATTGGCCACAACGGCGATGCGATCTGTCCGCGCGTCGACAATATCTTGTGCCAGCGCCAGCATCTGACCATGGGCCGTGGCCGAGTAGCCCTCATCATTCGCGGCGTCTCGAACGGCGCGCAACAGTTCTAGCAGCGCTTTTTCCGTCCTGCTGCTGCCGCTTTCCTGAAGCAGGCGCGGCCATTCGTCTTCCACCACCGAGTCAGCGTAGTCGAGAATTGCCGCGCGGATCCTTCCTTCGCTGTCTATTGTCGTTTCACTGGCGACGCCGAGGCCGAAGATCGCCGCACTTTCGGTTTGCACGGCTTGGGACGCTCGATCTTTCCGGGCCATGGTGTCAGCGAGCAGGAAGGACGCGAACAGCGCAAACAAGGTCGAAACGGCCACGAAGGTCGGCAAGCCTAGAGCGCTACCCTTGAGGCGAGTGCTGAGTGAAGAATGAAACTGGAGCCAGTGGATCAAAGCTCCGGAAGCTAGAAATAGAATCAGCAGGAACAGCAGGATCAACAGGGGGTGGAACTCGAACCAGAGGCGGATCATCGCAATGCGTCGACTGAGGTGCGGTACGGCTCAAGTCTTGCCGTTGGCCGGCCCAGCCGTAAGAAATCTCGGCTTGTCTTCCCAGAGATAGGCGTTGGCAACAGGAAAAGCGGGCGCATCGTTCACCTCGGTTCTTGCGTTCTTATACGACTATTATTGGCTACCGCATAACATCGGCAGGGCAATCGAGGACACCAACTGCAAGATACGAGCTACGTATAGCACACTCATGTACCCGGCAAAAGCACGAACATAGACACCCTGAGTTTGAGAGCGCTCTATCAAGTCTATTGATGTCGCCGGTGTCAGCTTGGGATAACTAGGTGTCACTGTGGCCCCACAATGGGCTCGAGCCGACGCCCTAATGGCCGCGGCTCAGCCCTAGCGTTAAGAGGCAAAGACTGTGGAAATCCTTCCTCTGGCTGATAAGAAGGAGTTCATCGCCGAGTTAGCGGAGCTTCACCACGCAGAGTGGCAGCATCTTAATCCGTCGCTTACTCTGGAAGGGCGAGCCGAAGCAATCGCTAAAGCTGCGGGGCGAGGGGGTATTCCTTCAATCTTTATTGCCACGTCAGGGAGTCAGCTTATTGGTTCAGCTGCGCTAGTACAGAACGATATGGACACTAAGCTGGATTTATCCCCTTGGTTGGCAGCTGTTTATGTAAAAGAGGGCTTCCGGCATCAAGGAATAGCAACCAAATTGATTGCTCGGTGCGAAGATGAGGCAGTCCGCTCAAATGCTAATGTCTGGTATCTCTACACCGAGTTCGCCTCGAAACTTTATGAAAACCTTGGCTGGTGTCATTTGGAGCGATGCGAATATAGGGGCGAGACGGTTGATGTCATGTGGAAGCAGATCGCCTCTTAACCATGTGGTAAACGGGGCGCCAACTACGCTGCGCTCCGTTTCCGCCCATTACTACTGGCGTTAGAGCTAGATGAAGCCTGCTTCGGGAGGGGGAATGACGGTAAAACGTATAGTATTGAACATTGCAGCGTCCAACCCTGAAGACGCGGAGAAGTTTTATTCTGCCGTTTTCGGACTAGACGTGGTAATGGATCATGGGTGGTTAAGAACCTATAGCTCAGGCGAGAAAATGACCACGCAGTTAAGCGTGGCTTCGCAGGGCGGATCTGGTACCCCGGTTCCTGATGTGTCTATAGAAGTTGACAGCCTTGAAGCAGTTTTGGAGACAGTGAAGAACCACAATATTGAGGTTGAGTACGGGCCAGTAAGCGAGCCTTGGGGCGTTCGCAGATTCTATATCCGTGATCCTTTTGGGAAGCTCATCAATGTATTACAGCATGAGTGATTTTCGGGCAGGCTTTAGCAATTCCAAGCAAAGCGGCGGCTTTCGCAGACCTTGGCGCACAGCTTGCGCTGACGGAGAGGTGAGCCCTAACGATTCTATAAATCCGCTTTTACCAGTAGACCAGTAGTGTCACTCAGGAGGTCAAATCACATCCAGGTCGAAGACGCTACTTGGCGGGCGTTACGTGAAGAGGTCATACCTCAAGCCTTTTCTGATTCGCCCGGAACCAGGAAGGCGATCCGCAGTGATCTGGCGGCGGCCGTCGATCGTGACTCTTCGGCGCATGGTATGTCTACCCCTTTTCTGAATCACAAGGGGGTTCATTCCTTGCAGGCTTATCGAGTATCCCACTGGTTCTGGACGAAAGGGCGATGAGTGAGTTAATTGTTTGGACCTATGATTGGGTGCCGGAAGGCCCCCGTGGTTTTGTGCGCGACATACGGCTGAGGTGGGCGTGCGAGGAAGCTGGGCTTGGCTATACCGTGCGTACCGTTCCTTTCAAGGACCGCGGTCCTGATCATTTGGCGCGTCAACCATTTGGTCAAGTCCCATTCCTGAGCGATGGCGAGCTTGAGATATTCGAAAGTGGTGCGGGGCTGCTACATCTCGCCCGAAAAAGCGAAAAACTGCTACCGCGCGATCCAGTCGGGGAAGCTCAAACGCTGCAATGGACGATTAGCGCGCTTAATTCGATCGAGATGATGACAGTTCCCTGGTGGTTTCTGGAAGTGTCCGGTGCAAAAGAGAACCATCTTACCGGCTGGATGGAAAGTCGCCTCGATCACATTGAGAGCATCCTGAAAGACAGGGAATGGCTTGTGGCCGACCGCTTTACTGTCGCAGATCTGCTGCTGGCCGATGTCCTGCGTGTTGAGAAAATTCGCTCTTTCGGAAATCGACCGGTGACAGAACGTTATGTGGCACGGATCACAGGGCGCCCTGCATTTAAAAAGGCCCTTGCAGATCAACTCGTGCATTTCGCGAAGGCGGACTGATTGTCAATGGCTGAGTGCTACGGATTCATATGCGAATCGCTAAAATTGGCAAACTGTAGAATTACCCGCATAACAAGCCACTCCAAAATAGCGCCTTACACTTCGTTTCAGGCGCTCAGCAAATGGCCGATGCAGTTCTCTGCAGCGGTGAGGCTTTCGGCCTTGTGACTGTCGTTCAAAGCCAGGCCTTCGGCGTGGACGAACTCGACATCCGTAATGCCTATGAATCCCAGAATTTCGCGAAGGAAGCGGGTTTGGGAGTGATCCTCGCCGTAGATCCCGCCACGGCTGATGAAGACGTAGGCTTTCTTGCCGGTAATCAGCCCTTCGGGGCCGTTTTCTGTGTAGCGGAATGTGACGCCAGCGCGTGCGATGTGGTCGAAATAGGCATGTAGCACGGACGGCACATTGAAGTTGTACATTGGCACGCCAAGCACGATTACATCGGCATTTTTCACCTCTTCAATTAACGCATCCGAGTAGGCAACGACTTGGTGTTGTTCTTCGGTCATTTCATCCGGACTGGTAATGAATGCCTGGAAACTGTCCAGGGTGAGGTGTGGAACCGGGTCTTTGGTCAGGTCGCGGGTGACGACCTGGCCGTCCGGGTTTTTCGTCAGCCATTCGTCGGTGAAACGAGTGGCGAGGGCGGATGACTGCCCATGGTTATTAAAGATGCTGCTCTGGATTTTCAGTAAGGTGCTCATGGTGTAATCCCCAATAAGATGATGTTCGATAGGTGTTATTTGAGCATTGAATAGTTAGATATAAAAATGTAAAAAATTACTTAAACCCATCGAATGGTTTGATATATGGCGTCCGACCCGATCTCTACCCCGCACATCAGCTTGGAGCAATGGCGCAGTCTGGTTGCTGTTGTTGACGCTGGCGGCTACGTGCAGGCCGCCGAAGCACTGCACAAGAGCCAGTCGTCGATTACCTATGCGGTACAAAGGCTGGAGCATGTACTGGATGTAAAAGTGTTCTCCATGCAGGGACGAAAAGCCGTGCTCACACCCGTTGGGCAGATGCTGTACCAGCGAGCGCGCCAGTTGTTGGAAGATTCCCTGGGAATGGAGCGGGCGGCGGGCAGAGCATCCGCTGGCTGGGAGAGCGAGATTGCGATAGCGGTGGAGGTGCTGTTCCCGACTTGGTTAACGCTGGGTTGCCTTGATGAATTCGGTGATATCAGTCCCCAGACCCGGATCAGTCTGTACGAAACCGTTATTGACGGTGGCGCGGAGCTATTGCTGCAGGGCAAGGTGGACTTGGCGATCTTACCCCGGATACCGCCGGGGTATAGCGGTGAGGTCCTATTGCGAGGGGCAACCATTGTCCCGGTTGCACACCCTGATCACCCTCTGCATCAGCTTGGTCGTGAGCTGTCAGTACGTGACCTGCGTACACAGCGGCATATTGTCGTGCGAGATACCTCCGTCAGACGCAGCGACAAAACCCACACGGTGGATGTGTCCAAACGATGGACGGTTACCAACATGGCGACGTTGATCGGTGCGGTTTCCCGCGGGTATGGCTTTGCCTGGCTGGCCACGGACAAAATACGTCCCGAGCTGGATGCGGGTGTTCTCAGGCCTTTGCCATTGCGTGGTGGCGAGCGGCTGGCCGATTTTTACCTGATTTTCGCGGACGTCGAGGCCATCGGCCCCGGTGTCGAGCGCCTGGCACAGGTTTTCAAGAACAAGTGCGGAGGCTCTGGTATCGGGTCAGCTTCTTAAAAACATAAAAACCAAAGGAGAATCTCGAATGCGTAAGGTCACGGCGGGTATCTTACTTTTGCTGCTTCTACCCAATGCTGCATGGTCAGCGGAGTTATGGGGGCCAACCACTGCGGGAATGACGGTAAAAGAAGTATTGCGCGATGTGGATGACGCCTACCGCATTGAGGATGGCGGCCGCTTGGCCACCACTGCGGTAGAAGAAGTGCGCAAGGATGACGTGGAGCTCGCGGGCGAGTCATTTACCCAGCAGTTTTACTTTATGAATGGCCAGCTTACCCAAGTCACCTTCAAGTTGGATGACGCGCAGGATTTCGATACCAATATGGAGCTGGTGGATGCGCTAACGGAAGACCTGCGCGAGCGATTTGGTGAAGAGGTCGATTCCGAAACCACCAAGGCAGGCATCATGCGAAAAGCAAACGTGTCCTGGATCGAGGGTAACCGCAAAATTGGTATTTTTCTGATGTCCATGGGGCAGGACGATTCCCTGCTGAAGGTGAACTACCAGGCTTCTTTTGGCGATTAAAAGTGAGCAGGGGATCGCGCATTTATGCGTGCTTTATATATGACGCTTTACGTAAGTATAGGGCAGGTTCGCTGTAAGGCGGCGCATCCATTCAGGCCTAGCGGTGGCCTAAATGGATGCGTTGATGAGGGCGCTAATTTGTCATTTGGCTGGTCGTTTTGGCGTTTGCCTGCGTTTGCATAATAGGCTCGCTCTCAACTTGATGATCTACTTTATTAGGTACCTCAGGCGTTATCTGCTGAGGGGTGTGCAGCTGGCGTCTTAGATAGCTGGAGTACAGGCGTTTGTTATAAAGCGCCCAGCAGTGGAATGTTAGGAAGGTGACAATAAAACCCACCAACACCACCTTGATCATGATGGACTCATATAGGTGTTCCAGAGCGGCATCATCGATAATAAAAAATAAAAAAAGTTTCGCCATCACCAGTGTCCATAGTGCGAAGGCAGCAAGGGCGAAAAGGCTATCACGGGAACGGTATCCCCAGCCTTTTTGGTTGGGTCTGGCGATGATGACAGGCACTAGTTTATTGTTCATTAAAATGCTCTCCTCTGTCAGGGCTGGTCCATGTGGCTTGCCTTCCCTTTTGCCGCAGTAGGGCTTTGGGGAAGGCGATAACAACGGTGGTCATGTTGAGAATCCAGTAGGCGAAGGGGTACCAGATCATCCAGTAAATGCAGCGGAATATCTCTTTGTCGTAACGGCTATCAATATGAAAACTGACGGTAAATTGGATAAAGCTAAGGGCGACCAGGATGCTGCCGAAATAGGAAAGCAGATGGGCCGTGATCGGCCATGCAGTGGGTGCGACAAGCTGAGAAACCAGCCACACGAGCAATAGGGTAATGACTGAGTAGCACCACATGACGCTTATGATGTATTCCAGCGTGAGCAGCCAAAACCGACGATTAGCCCAGCGAATCGTCTGAGGGAAGTAGCGTAGAAAAACTTCGCCTCCCCCTTGAGCCCACCGTAACCGCTGCTTGAACAACCCCCGCAATGTCTCGGGCATCAGCACCCAGCAGAGGGCTCTGGGCTCGTAGCGCACTTGCCCGCCTGCTAGCTGTAGCCGCCAGCTAACGTCAATATCTTCAGTGACCATGTCGGTATTCCAGCCACCAATTTCTTCCAGCGCCTTACGCCGAAAGGCGCAGATAACGCCGGAAACGGTGAACACCATTCCATAGATGCGCTGGGCGCGTTTGATCAGGCCGATAATGGCGGAAAACTCGCCGGTTTGAATTTTACCAATGGCAGTCGAGCGGGTCCTCACACGGGGATTGCCGGTCACGCCGCTGACGTTAGGGCTGCTAATGAAGTGGCCTACCATATAGCCAATGGCGTCGTAGTCGAGAATGGCGTCACCATCGATCCCGACAATAATCTCGCCATTGGCCTTGCTCAAGCCATGGTTCATGGCGCTTGCCTTACCTTCATTGGCTTGGTGTAGCACCGTTAACGCTGGGTATATTAGCGATAACCCATTTAATCGATCGGCGGTATCATCGAGGCTGCCATCATTAATGGCGATGACCTCCATATGCGGATAGTTCTGCTTGAAGAGGTGATGAATCGTCTCTTCTACATTCGCTTCCTCGTTATAACAGGGCAGGAGAACCGTGACGGTGGGGGCAGTTTCGTCCCACTCGAATGTCGCTGGCCAGGGCTGCTTGAGTTCCCAGTGCCAATAGAAGTAAAGGCCGCCGCAGATCCATATAGTGGCCATCAAGCTTGGGTAGCCGAGGGTAAAGATGGCTAGGTAATCTAGTAGGTTCATTGGATGGCCCTGAACCGGCGTCCTATGGAAAAGACGGGTCTCATGGTATTGATATCAGGATGATTCTGGTGAAAATCATCAGGGTAGTAACCAATGTGCTTGATGCCTTCTTCGCGGAGTACGCGAACCCATTGCGCTATCTCCTCGCTGGGAATGGGTGTCTGGGTGTGCCAGTTCTGCGCCTGAAGCTCGAAGACCAGCTGGTCGGCGCTTACCTGCGAAAGCGAGCGCTGGGCAAGGCTTCTTAACCACGCATCGGGGTTCTCGGCTTCTTCCATATAAGGCATGGCCATGACGGCCACATAGTCGTAGCCGGTGGCGAAGTCCCTGGGATCTTGAGCAAACCATTGCTGGCTACTCGGCTCCATCACCGTCTTGGCATAGAGGTTGCGAGCGGTGGTAAAGACCACGTTGTCGGCTTGGCGATAGTAGTTAGCGGCCTGCTCCAGCTCCAGCGTGAAATCGGTGAGATACTCTGTCTTGAAGCGAGCCCAGGTCGACATCAAGTCATCGTCGTTGCGTATTGCGTTGATATCCCCCGGTAACGAAGCGCGCTCATAGGCGGCTAGGGCTTCTGGGTTGGCGTCTTCAAAGTCAGTAAAGAAGGCGTCATCGTGGAAGAGCAGGCCGTCGAATTTGGTCAGCCGACCGAGATCCTGATAAATTTCACGGATTATACGACGGTTGCTTTCTACATAAGGCGATAGGCGCAAGTAGTGATCGGGGGACTCGCGCCCGGTTGTTACATCGGTGACATACCGGTGGCCGCTCCCCAGGTCAAAGGACAGCACCGGCATCCAGGCGTACACTTTTACATTGGCACGTTTCTTCAACTGCCACGCAACGCGATTGAAAAGGTCTGCCCTGACCGGTAAATGGCGGTTAGGAAAGTAGAGGGCATCGGCAACGCCGTCTCCATCAGGGTCTGCAAAGGCCTGAAGATAAACGGTGCTAACGCCGTACTCAGCAATGCGCTCGATCAGCCTGTCGAGATTTTGTGCCTGCTGGGTAGGGTCCGGGTCATACACGTAGTCCAGGTCAACGTGAACAATGCGCAGCTTTTCTGGCTCCCATATTCGGTTGGAGAGAATCTCTTCGATGGTTTGCAGGCTGGTTTCCTGATCGATGAGATAGCGGTTCATGGTACGCATCGAGTCGCTGAGACGGTTGGGTGCGCTGAGTAGACTGAAGGTGTAGTCCATGCCGTATTCCGCGGCGATATCGAGCGTTGCCTGGCTATAGGCACCGTAGGGCCAAACCATGATCCTAGGGCTTCGCCCCATCTGTTCCTGAAAACGCTGCTGTGTCCGTGCCATATCGCTGCGTACCCGCTCGATATAGGCCGTTTCACTTTCATACCCGTTGCGTGCGTTCCAAGTGCTGGTAACGGCGGCGGCTTGCTCGTTACCCATGGGGTTACCGACAACCCCGTAGTGAAGGTCGTAGGAATGCGAGGCTATTTCCACCAGCGGTGATTCGTCCAGGGTTTTAACCTGTTCCCATGACAAAAAACGCTCACGGGGCAGGGTGGTATTGCCGTAGGGCACCCGGCCACCTTCAGGTACATCCAGCCAACTGCCGACCACTGCCTGCACGGCGGGAAAACCATATAGTTTGAGTAATGGAAAGACGATGTCGTAAAAGCTGCGATATCCGTCATCGAACGTCAGCAGCACGGCTTTTTCCGGCAGAGGTTGCTTACCTGCTTTGGCATCGATGATCTGTTGCAGACTCACCGGGTTATAGCCGCCGACATCAATTAAATTGAAGTGCTCGACCAATCGGTTGCGGGTAATGGTCTGGGGATAGATATCAAGGTTGGGGGTAACGCTGGTATCGACAATATCGTGGTAACTGATTACCACGTAATCATTCGGCGTCCGGGCTGCCTGGGCTTGTTGAATACCCACCATTGCTATCATAACTGCGCCCATCACAATGATGCGCCAGAGTGTCATAGGAATCTCCATACAAAGCCGGCTGAAATAACGTTGTCATACTCAGGAACACCGTCGTAGACGGCTCTTTCGCGGGTGATGCCATATTCGAAGTTTACGGTAGGGGTCAGCTCCCAGCTGTGTTGATAGCCGATCGACCAGGTATTCTCTGTGTCGTAATTCTTCTGCCAGTAGCGGCCTGAACCGAGGGAAAACGACTGAATGAAGGACTGGCGATAGTCGAGCGGCGTCTCGTAATCGAGCGTCAGCACACCCGCGAGGCTGGCATCGCGGCGCGGATTGAAATAGCTGGCGTCAACTTCATCATTGCGTGACGCGGAAATCTGCACTTCGCCGTTGAGTTGCCAGCGATCCAGGTGGTAGAGCGTCTGATTCCAGTAGCCGTAGACAGAATGCCGCAGGTTGCTGTCATCAAAATCGGTCGCCATAAACCCGATGGCGCCTGCGCCACGCTCGTTGCGCCGGTAAGCCAGTTCACCACGATAACGGTCGGCGTTGATATCATCGCGCAGCGCCCGTAGTGGGGTATCGGTGGTATTGCGCTCAATACCTACCGTGGCAGTGATATGGTCGGAGGCGGCATAGCGCAGTTCAGCAAGCGCAAGGAAATCTTCGTTAAGCTGTGATCCATGGCCTGCGGCCAAGGTGACCGTGGATGGATGCAGGTTCCATTCGTAGCCAGCCATGTTGTAAGACGCATAAAGATTCTCGTCATCAAACTCGCCGAACTGGCCGATCCGTTGGGCGAAGGGGCGAGAGCCATTCGCGTTGCGGGGCCCTTCAAACAGAACTTCATAGGTCCACTCACGTGATGCTTGAGTGCCGCTTCCTTGCCCCTCGCTACGCTCGAAGGAAGTGCTTAACTGAGGGGCGCGCAGTTCGCGCCATTCCCGCTCTAGGTCATCCCGTGTAACGCTTGGCTGGGCGTCTTCGATTTCTCGGGCGATGTCGGTGGTGGTGCCTTTCCACTGACCGCGCTGCAATCGTGAAAGCAGTACGCCGTGACGGGCGGAGTCCTGTCGTTCTGGGGGCAGTAAAGGGAGGGCCTGCTGGAAAGATGCTTCGGCCTTTCTGGGCCAACCTCGATCACGTTCGATATCGCCTTTCATCAACCACAGATAAGGATCCTCAGGTGCCTGGTTCTGATAAGCAGCCAGGCGTTCGCTGGCCTCGTCTGTGCGGCCACGCCAACTGTCGAGCAGTACGCTAAGCAGCAACACTTTTTGATAATTGGGGTTGTCTACTTGCGTGGTTCTGGTGAAGTCCAGGCGCTTTTCGGGCTCGCTTGCGATCCAGTCTTGCAACAGGCGATCAGCGTCCCGGAAACGTTGCGCATCGGAGTAACTGTAAAAAAGCCCTTCATTGAGAGGATCATCGGGGTCAGTCGCCTGCTCGGGGGACTGTCGTATAAGGTGTTCGTAAAGGGTGATGGCTTCTTTGGGACGACCCATGCCATTCAGGGCGTGAGCTCTGGCGCGATCCACATAGCTTGGTAACTGGCCATGCTGGTTTTCAAGCTTTTCGGCGAGCGCTACCGCTTCGGAAAAACGCCTTAATTGGGCCAGGGCCACTACCTTGTCGTATTCCGTAATGGTAACAAGCTCCTCAGGCGCGTCTGGGCTACTGAGTACGCTATTCAACTGCTCCAGGCCGTTACGGGTTCTTGAGGGTTGATCCGTGTGAATGCCGAGGCGTATATCCGTCACGCCTTCATAGTAGGTCAGCCAAAGCCGGTCACTTCCAGAGAATACATCCGGGTTCGACTGCATGATGCGGCGCGCCGCTGAGCTGGCGCCAAGGCCAACGGCCAGTCGGTAAAGCGCTTGTAGTTCACTTGTGTTGCCTGGGTCTTGCGCAACCAGTGCCTGGCGGGCATCCAGCTCTTGCATCGCATTCGCGGTGCCCGCTGCCAAGTAACCTTTAGCCTCTAGCCCCGCTTTGGTGGTGCCAGCCACTTGGTTGTATTGTTGCAGGGCGATATCCGCCAGGGTATAGCTGCCCATATCGGTATGTACCAAGGCTTGGCCAAGCCAGCCCTGTTCGTTTGACGGATCGCGATAGGTAAGTGTCCGAAATAGCGTCAACGCCTGTTCGTAGTCACCCTCACTACGAGCCGCTGTGCCCAGGTTGGCAAGTTCGGAGTCACTGTGATTCTCTGTTTCACACCAGGAGCAAACGGCTAGCGCCTCCTGATGCCGATTGGCACGCACCAGCAGTGCCACTAAATCCTCGCGAACACGCGCATTGCGCGTTTGGTGGTAGAGGGTCTTCAGGCCATCAATTGACGGTGCCAGCTCCCCTTGGCGTGCCTGGATAACCAGCGCTTCGCGTTGCGCATCAGTCACGGTTTGGCCCTGCGCCACACCCGTAGTCAGACAGGCCAGAAGGCAAATTGGCAGTAGGGAGTTATGGCGACGGTGCATGTTGATATTCCTACCCTGGAAACTAATGGGCACATGTTTGTGCGCAACGATGTTTGCCAGTGTATCGAAGTATCGTTAAGTAAATACTGAACAAAATTGTTAACTTGCAAAGGATTATCGTCAGCAAAAAAGGTGGGGAGGTTTATGTTTATCTAATGCGGTCAACGCTTATGTTCTTGGTGGAAAGTACTGATGATAAGCAAAAACGGCTTGTTTTTATTTATAAAATATCAGTGTGAGTGACTTGATGCTGCTGGTTGGGCGAACTGCCAATGGCGTTTTTGTGAGGCTTTGAATTATCGTGTTAGATTTTTCTGGTGGCTTCCAACGCTTCGATCATCTGCCTTGCGGCGTTGGAGAGCGTGCGGCTGGTATGAACCAGATAGCCCAGCGGACGGTGGAGTGGGGCAGTGGCAACGTCGAGCTCCACCAGTTCGTGGTCGATCATCTTCTCGGGCAGCAGACTCCAGCCAAGACCCACGCTGCACATCATCTTGAGCGTTTCCAGGTAGTTGGTCGCCATGCTTACCGGCAGCTCAAGGCCTGCTTCTTCAAAGCGCAGGGCGATCAGCGAGCCGGTAAAGGTCTTGGCCCCCGGCATCACGCAGTTGTGTTCGCACAGGTCGGCGAGTGACAGCGTGCTTTGCTGAGCCTGGGTGGCGAGAGGGTGGTCGTTGGCGCAAACGAAGCACAGTCGGTCGCGCCATAGTTCCACCACGTGCAGTTGCTCGACGGGGTGGGGCGCAAGCGTCACCACGGCCATTTCCAGCGAACCATCGCGCACCCCCTGGTAGGCCAGCTCCGAATCCAGAAAATGCAGGTCCAGCGCTACCTCCGGGTGGCGTTGGGTATACTGCTTTAACACCGGCGGCAAGCGGTGCAGGCCAATATGGTGGCTGGTGGCCAGGGTGAGCGGCCCGCCCACCTGACCGGATAAATTGGCGAGCGCCCGGCGGCTGTCTTCCACCGTGAACAGAATCTGCCTCGCCTGGGGCAGCAACAGGCTGCCCGCTTCGGTCAACGCGATGCGTCGGCCAATGCGATCAAACAGCCGCGCGTCTACCTGAGACTCTAAAGTGGCAATGCGCTTGCTGACCGCCGGTTGTGTTAAATGCAGCTGTTCCGCCGCGCGGGAGAAACTTTGTGTGTCGGCTACGGCCAAAAAGGCTTGAAGACTTTGGGTGTCCATCGCGTCGCGTATCCACTAAGCAAATTATCTTGTATTCCATGTTGGAATCCAATCTATGAATAACATGAATTGCTTTTATCTGCGAGCCGCGTGACACTCCTACGACACGCAATATAAAGCAGCGCCAAAAAAAGCTGTCGCTACGAACTAGCAGGGCCTAGCCCGGGAGAAGCACATGTCAGGTCAAACCCTTTACGATAAGTTGTGGAATCAGCATTTGGTCAAGCAGCGCGATGATGGTACCGCGTTGATTTATATCGACCGTCACATGCTCCACGAAGTGACCTCGCCACAGGCCTTTGAGGGGCTGCGTTTGGCGAACCGCAAGCCGTGGCGTTTAGACACGAACCTCGCGACCACCGACCACAACGTGCCGACCACGCTGATTGAGCGAGCACAAGGCAACAGCGGCATTAAAGACCCGGTGTCGTTGATCCAGGTACAAACCCTGGATGATAACTGCCTTGAATACGGCATCACCGAGTTCGGCATCAACGACCCGCGCCAGGGCATCGTTCACGTGGTGGGGCCGGAGCAGGGCGCGACGCTGCCAGGCATGACGGTGGTGTGCGGCGATTCCCACACCGCGACCCACGGCGCTTTCGGGGCGTTGGCCCACGGTATCGGCACGTCTGAAGTCGAGCACGTGCTCGCGACCCAGTGTTTGCTGACCCAGAAGATGAAGAACATGCAGGTGCGCGTTGAAGGCGAGTTGGGCCTCGGCGTGACCGCCAAAGACGTGGTGCTGGCGATTATCGGCAAGATTGGCACGGCGGGCGGTACCGGTTATGCCATCGAGTTTGCCGGTAGCGCCATCGAGTCGTTGTCCATGGAAGGCCGCATGACCGTGTGTAACATGGCCATTGAAGCGGGCGCGCGGGTCGGCATGATTGCCGTGGACGACACCACCATCGACTACATCGGCAACCGCCCCTATTCTCCCACCGGCGAGCAGTGGGAAGCAGCGGTAGCGGACTGGCGCAATCTGGTCTCCGACCCGGACGCCGTGTTCGATAACGTCGTCACCCTCCAGGCTGAAGACATCGAACCCCAGGTTAGCTGGGGCACCAGCCCGGAAATGGTTACCGGTATTTCCGGCCAGGTGCCGGACCCCGACGCCGCACCGGATGAAACCGTGCAGCGCAGCCACACCCGGGCACTCGAGTACATGGGGCTCAAAGCTCACCAGAAAATTACCGATATCAAGCTGGATAAAATCTTCATTGGTTCCTGCACCAATGCGCGCATTGAAGATTTGCGCGAAGCCGCCAAGGTGGCGAAGGGCAAGAAAATCGCCGACTCGATCAAGCTCGCCATGGTGGTGCCGGGCTCTGGATTAGTGAAGCGCCAGGCAGAAGAGGAAGGCCTCGACAAGATATTTATCGAGGCAGGCTTTGAATGGCGCGAGCCAGGCTGCTCCATGTGCCTGGCGATGAATGCCGATAAACTGGGTGCGGGCGAGCACTGCGCTTCGACTTCCAACCGCAACTTTGAGGGGCGCCAGGGCTACGGCGGGCGTACCCACTTGGTAAGCCCGGCCATGGCGGCTGCGGCGGCGATTGCCGGTCATTTTGTCGATGTGCGCAGCCTGCCCGCCAACGACGCCACCCACGCTCAGGAGGCCTAAGCCATGAACAAGTTTGAACGTTTTGAAGGCGTGGTGGCCCCGCTGGACCGCGCCAACGTGGATACCGATCTGATTATCCCGAAGCAGTTTTTGAAGTCGATCAAGCGCACTGGCTTTGGCGTCAATCTGTTTGACGAATTGCGTTACCTGGATGAAGGCCAGCCCGGCCAGGACTGCTCGCAGCGACCGCTGAACCCTGATTTTGTCTTGAATCAGCCGCGTTATCAAAACGCCGAAGTGCTGCTCGCACGGCGTAACTTTGGCTGCGGCAGCTCTCGCGAGCACGCGCCTTGGGCGCTGGAAGATTTCGGCTTCAAGGTGGTGATTGCGCCCAGCTTCGCCGATATTTTCTATAACAACGCGTTCAAAAACGGTTTGTTGCTGATCACGCTTTCGGAAGAAGCGGTGGACCGCTTATTCAACGAAGTGGAAGCCAAAGAAGGCTACCAACTGGATGTCGATTTAGAACAGCAACGAATCATCACGCAGAAAGGTGAGATTCTTGAATTTGAAGTGGATGCGTTCCGTAAGCATTGCCTGCTGGAAGGCCTGGACGATATCGGCCTGACGCTCAAAGACGAAGATGCGATTCGCACCTTTGAAGAACAGCATCGCCAACAGCGCCCCTGGCTGTTTCGCCAGCCTGCGTAAGTCACCGCTCAAATAAATGCTAAGGACGTTGCATGACACATAAGGTTCTATTACTACCGGGTGACGGCATTGGCCCCGAGATTGCTGCCCAGGCGGCGCGCTTGTTAAAAGCCTGCCAGGAAGCCGGACTGGATATCGACGTCGAAGAAGCGCTGGTCGGCGGCGCAGCCTACGATGCCCACGGTGATCCGCTGCCGGAGCAAACGCTGGAAAAGGCCAAGGCAGCCAGCGCCATTCTGCTGGGGGCGGTGGGTGGCCCCAAATGGGACAAGCTCGAAGACCTCTCCAAGCGGCCCGAAAAAGGCCTGCTGGGGCTGCGCAAAAACCTGGGCCTGTTCGGCAACCTGCGGCCCGCGATGCTCTACCCGCAGCTCGCCAGCGCCTCCAGCCTGAAGCCTGAACTGGTGGCTGGGCTGGACATCATGATCGTCCGCGAGCTGACCGGCGGCATCTACTTCGGCCAGCCGCGCGGCATCGAAGAGCGCAACGGCGAGCGGGTGGGCTTTAATACCTACGTGTATTCCGAAAGCGAGATCGAACGTATCGGCCGCGTGGCGTTTGAAATGGCTCAGAAGCGCGGTAAGAAACTGTGCTCGGTGGATAAAGCCAACGTGCTGGAAGTGACGATCTTGTGGCGCGAAGTCATGGAACGCCTAGCACCGGAATATCCTGATGTTGAGCTATCGCACATGTACGTGGACAACGCCGCCATGCAGCTAGTGCGGGCGCCGAAGCAATTTGATGTGGTGGTCACCGGCAACATGTTTGGCGATATCCTCTCCGATGCTGCCGCCATGCTCACCGGCTCCATCGGCATGCTGCCGTCCGCATCGCTTAACGAGAGCGGCCAGGGCATGTACGAGCCTTGCCACGGCAGCGCGCCGGATATCGCCGGGCAAAACGTCGCCAACCCGTTGGCTATGATGCTCTCGGTGGCCATGATGCTGCGCTACTCGCTGGGCGAAAACGCCATGGCCGAGCGTATCGAAGCGGCCGTGGGCAGTGTGCTGGATGACGGCCTACGCACTGCGGACATAGCCTCTGAAGGTATGCAAACCATCGGCACAGACGCCATGGGCGATGCGGTGCTGGCGGCGTTTGCTAAGCAGTGAACGATTTATCGTGGTCAAAATCACCATAAAGAATCGTGTATAATGCAGGCACTCATTCTTTGCAGGAGGACTTCATAATGTTGAAAGTCGGTTTCGTGGGATGGCGCGGCATGGTGGGCTCGGTGCTCATGCAGCGCATGCTGGAAGATGGTGATTTCAACGGCATCGAGCCGGTGTTCTTCACCACCTCCCAGGTCGGCCAACCCGGCCCCGACATCGGTGTGGACGTGCCTCCGCTGAAAGATGCTTTTGATATCGAAGCGCTCAAGGCGCTGGATGTCGTCGTAACCTGTCAGGGCGGTGACTACACTAAGCCCGTCTATAAAGACCTGCGCGCCGCTGGCTGGAAAGGCTACTGGATCGATGCGGCCAGCACGCTGCGTATGGAAGATGACGCGACCATCGTGCTGGACCCGGTCAATCGCAAGGTGATCGACGCGCAGCTGGCCAAAGGGGCCAAAACCTTTGTCGGTGGCAACTGCACGGTCAGCCTGATGCTGATGGGCCTGGGCGGTCTGTTTGAAGCCGATATGGTCGAGTGGATGACCTCCATGACCTATCAGGCGGCCTCGGGCTCCGGTGCCAAGCATATGCGCGAGCTGCTTAATCAAATGGGCACGCTGCGCGACAGCGTGGGCGAAGAGCTGAAAGACACCTCAAGCGCGATCCTGGATATCGACCGCAAAGTGACGGCGGCCATGCGCGGTGGCGACTTCCCCACCGAGAACTTCGGTGCACCGTTGGCGGGTAGTCTGCTGCCGTGGATCGACACCAAGCTTGAGAACGGTCAGAGCCGCGAAGAGTGGAAAGGCAGCGTCGAGACCAACAAGATTTTAGGTCTCGATAGCAACCCGATTCCCATCGATGGCCTGTGCGTGCGTATCGGCGCGATGCGCTCGCACAGCCAGGCGTTCACTATCAAGTTGAAGCAGGATGTGCCGCTGGATGAAATCGAAGACCGCCTCGCCAAGCATAACGAGTGGGTCAAGGTAATTCCCAACGACAAAGACGCTACCATCGAAGGTCTAACGCCCGCCGCGGCAACGGGCACACTGCAAGTTCCAGTAGGCCGTCTGCGCAAGCTGGCGATGGGCGGTGAATACCTCTCCGCGTTCAGCGTTGGCGACCAGCTGCTGTGGGGCGCGGCCGAACCGCTTAAGCGTATGCTGACGATCCTGCGCGAGCAGTAAGCCTCGCCAAGGCTAATTCCGCATCCTTAGCGGACGAAAACGGGGAGCGAATCAGACGCTTCCCGTTTTTTATGCGCGCTTGTTTTTTGTGCGTAAAGGGGCGGTACTATGGTAAAAACGTATGAGACCGCAACACGATAAGGCGTTAGGTTGCATATAAAAAAGCCAGATTGGGAACAGGGGCATCCATGAAACAGGTAGGCGCGCTGGCCGTTGGGCTTTGGCTAAGCATGGTGGGGTCATTGGGCTGGGCGCTTGATCTTGGGCCCGCCGAGGTGCAGTCACGTTTAGAGGAGCCACTTCAAGCCACGTTGCCACTTGTCGATAGCGCAGAGTATTCGCCTTCAGACCTTGAAATCAGTGTGTCTGATCAACGTGCATTTGAGGACGCAGGTGTTGAATGGACATCGCTTGCGGGGCGCGTTCAGGCCAACATTCAAGAGCGTCAAGGCCAACCCGTAGTGGTGCTCACCAGCGACGATCCGGTGACGTCGCCGTGGCTTGACCTGCTGTTAACCGTGTCATCGCCCGATGGGCAGCAAACTCGAGAAATGACGTTGTTGTTTGACCCGCCCGATTACGGCGCCCGCGATGAGCCTGCCGAGCGTGCGCCTGCTCAACCCATCGCCGAAGATGACGCGTCCGCTGAGCCACCCAGCCGTGAAGTTGCCCAAGGGGACGCTTATGTACGCAGCGGCGATACGCTGTGGAGTGTTGCCGCGCGCACCAAGCCTGAGCAGGCAAGCGTCCAGCAAATGATGTTGGCATTGCTGGAAGCCAATCCCAGCGTGTTCCCTTCGGGTAATATCCACGCCATGCGCGCGGCCCAACGTCTCAACCTGCCGGACGATGATCGCGTAACGGCCCGCTCGGCGGAGCAGGCCGCTACCACCATTCGTGAAATGAACACTGGGGGGCAACGCCGCGATGAAAACGTCCCCGTTCCGGTGGCGTTACCCGAAGTGGATGGCACTGGCGAAAGTGAATCGTCTGCTGAAGTGCAAGAGGACGAGTCGGCGGAGCCAGAGAGCACTTCAACAAATCAGGCGGTGGCTTCCGCGCCCGCGACTGGGCAAAATGACGGGCAATCGATTGAGCCCACGGTGGTGAGCGCCGTCAATGTGCTTGCTGGCGGGGAGCAAGAGGGCGCGAATCAAAGAGCACCATCACCCTCGGTTGCGCCAGCGCTTGCGCTGCAATGGCAGCAAGAACGCGACGACATGCGCCGTGAAATAGCGACGCTTCGCGAAGAAGTGGAACGGCTAAGCGAAACCGTCGCCTCGCAGCAAATGGTATCCGCCTCGCCAGCCCCGGCAACTGAGCGCCGATCCATTATGGAGCGGCTGAGCGAGTATCAGTGGTGGCTAGCGATGATTGCGTTGATTCTGCTGTTAGCGCTGTTGGTGATAATGCGCCGTCGTCGCCAGCACTGGGAAGCGCCGCCTGCTATGGCGGCGCCGGGCACCAATCAACCTCATACGCCGTCGGCAAGTAACGTAAGTCCTAGGCGTGACCCCTCCATGGTGTCGCCGACGCCACCCCCACAAGCTGACGCAACAATGGCCGCCGAGCCAGTGAACAAAACGGCAACAGACGAAGCGGTCAGCCGGTCACCCGCCGGCAATATCGATGAGACATATCCCGCTTATGAGGCGCCATTTGACCGAGCAGCCATGGCCAATACCCAGGCGGCCGGGCTGATTGAAATTGGCCAGGAGCGCCGTTTGGCGCTAAAGGCGCTACCTGTCGGGCACAACCCTGCGTTATGGCTGGCGCCTCCCGCTGACCCTTTAACGGTGGCGGCCATGCTGTCGGCGATGGGGATGCGGCCGATTGAGGAAACGCCTGCCGCTTCGCCTGGTGAGGCTCAGGTGCCGGCCGATAACGAGCGGGCATGGGTCATCGATTATCAGCCGCCAACGCTGGCCTCAAGCAATGCGCCTAGAGAGGAAACGCCTATGCAACCCTCCGTTGAGTTCGATACCCAGGCGCCTGCACCGACGCCATCTCCTGCTGCCCGTGAGGAAGAGTGGGATATTGAAGAGGTGGCATTTGCCCCCACACCTCGCGATAATAGTGCGCCTTCCACTCCCGGCAATGTTGATAAGAGGCGATGACGCTGTTTTACCATTTTGATGAGACGCAACCGTTAACCGGCCGCTTGGCGATGGCCATCGAATATGATGGCACGCGTTTTTGTGGCTTTCAGCGGTTAAAACACGCCGCTTCGGTGCAGGCATCGGTGGAAGACGCGCTGAGCAAAGTGGCCGGTGCGCCGGTGCAAATTCATGCCAGCGGGCGAACTGACTCCGGCGTGCATGCTACCCGTCAGATTGTTCATCTGGATCCGCCTGCCCAACGCTCGGAAAAAGCCTGGGTGTTCGGCGCGAATACTTACCTGCCTCGCGATGTATCGATACGCTGGGTCAAGCCGGTTTCAGATGATTTTCACTCGCGGCTGGGCGCGCTGGGGCGTCGCTACCGTTACCTGCTGCTGAATCAAATCAGTCGCCCGGTGCTGGAGCGGCATAATGTCACTTGGTGCAGAGACCCGCTGGATGCTGATGCCATGCACCGTGCCGCCCAGGCGCTGGTGGGAGAGCATGATTTCTCCAGTTTCCGTGCAGCGGGATGCCAGTCGAAAACGCCGTGGCGACAGATGCACTTTGTTGACGTCAAACGCTATGGCCCGCTGGTCATGATCGATATCCAGGGCAATGCGTTCTTGCACCATATGATTCGCAATATTGCCGGGGCCTTGGCCAGTGTAGGTCGGGGCGCTCAAGACGAAGATTATATCGAGCGGCTGCTGGCGCTCAAGAATCGCAAGATGGGCGATGTCACCGCGCCTGCCTGTGGGCTGCACTTTGTCGACTCGATCTACGATGAGCGGTTTGCGCTGCCCAAAGAGCCGCTGGGGCCAAACCTGATGGCCTTTTCCGGGGAGTGGACCGGTGAGCGGGAGCTCCCCGAGACCCCGCGCGTGGCCGCCAGGCGAAAGCTGACCTTTGCCAAAAAGCCCCAGGAGACGCCGTGATGAGTGCTGGGTCCTTGACGCGTACGCGAGTGAAATTTTGTGGTTTTACCCGCCATGAAGACGTCGCCCATGCCGTGGCGCTGGGCGTGGATGCGCTGGGCTTTGTGATGTGGCCCCAAAGTTCGCGCAGCATCAACGTTGAGCAGTTGGCGGTGCTTGCGGCAAAGGTGCCCGCGTTTGTCAGCCGCGTGGGGCTTTTTGTCGACCCGTCTGCCGAGTTGGTCGAAGCGTGTCTGCCGCACCTGGACCTGCTGCAATTCCATGGTGATGAAACGCCCGAATTCTGTGACAGTTTTGGCCGCCCCTGGATCAAGGCGCTACGCATGCGCGATGCCATTGATCTTGCCCTTGAGGCCGAGCGTTATTTCCAGGCCCAGGCGCTGCTGTTAGATGCCTATCGACCGGGAACTCCGGGCGGCACCGGCGAGTCATTTGATTGGTCGAGAATCCCCGCAACGCTGGCAAAACCTGTTATTCTCGCAGGCGGGCTAACGGCGGATAATGTCGCGCAGGCAGTGCACCAAGTGATGCCTTATGCGGTTGATGTTTCCGGCGGGATTGAAGCTTCTCGCGGTTGTAAGGACGCCGGAAAAATGGCGTCGTTTGTGCGTCAAGTAGCGTTAGCCGACGCCCGTTAGTTCGCTACGCCGTTCGCCTCGCCGGTGTGCTGCGTCGTAATGTGAATTCATTTATTGTTTGCCTGTTCTGGCGATCTTGTGAGGTATTCCTGTGACTGTCTCAGCAACTGGTGCTTCTGAAACCGTTCCGAAAACACGTTTCAGTGAACTGACTAAAATGCCGGATGCCCGTGGTCATTTTGGCCCCTATGGCGGCCGGTTTGTGTCAGAAACTCTGAGCTTTGCCTTGGAAGAGTTGGAGAAGACATATTTAAGTCTACGTGACGATCCCGACTTTCAGGCCAAGTTTGACCGTGATTTAGCCCATTTTGTAGGGCGGCCCTCGCCGCTCTATCACGCCGAGCGGTGGTCGCAGGCGTTGGGTGGGGCCCAAATTTGGCTGAAGCGCGAAGACCTGAACCATACCGGTGCTCACAAGGTAAATAACACGATTGGCCAAGCGTTGCTGGCCAAAAAAACGGGCAAACCAAGAGTCATTGCGGAAACCGGCGCTGGGCAGCACGGCGTTGCAACCGCTACTGTTGCGGCACGCCTGGGCCTTGAGTGCGATGTTTACATGGGGGCTGCGGACGTTGAGCGTCAGAAACTGAATGTGTATCGCATGCACTTGCTTGGCGCGCGGGTGATTCCGGTTGAGTCGGGCACCCGCACGCTAAAAGATGCCATGAACGAAGCGCTGCGCGACTGGGTCACCAACGTTGATAATACGTTCTACATTATCGGGACCGTTGCGGGACCTCATCCTTATCCGCAGTTGGTGCGTGATTTCAACGCGGTAGTGGGTCGCGAGGCGCGTCGCCAGTCGCTGGAGCAGATCGGCCGACTGCCGGATGCTCTGGTCGCTTGCGTGGGTGGTGGCTCCAACGCCATTGGCCTGTTCTATCCCTTTGTGGAAGACGATGATGTCGCCATGTACGGTGTTGAAGCCGGTGGTGATGGAGTTGAAACAGGGCGTCATGCGGCACCGTTGTCGTCTAACGCGCCGCGCGGTGTACTGCATGGAAACCGTACTTACCTGATGTCGGACGAAGCCGGGCAGGTATCGGATACTCACTCGATTTCAGCCGGGTTGGATTACCCTGGGGTGGGGCCCGAGCATGCCCTTTGGAAAGACGTCGGGCGGGTAAACTATGTCGCGGCGAATGATAACGATGTGTTGGTGGCTTTCCGCGAGCTCACCCACATGGAAGGCATCATGCCTGCTCTTGAGACCGCACACGCGTTGGCCTATGCCAAGGTTTTGGCACCCACCATGCGTTCTGATCAACATATCATCATCAATTTATCAGGTCGCGGTGACAAGGATATTATGACGGTAGCCAAAATTGACGGCATCGAATTTTAAGGGTCCACGTTATTTTAAGGGTAAGCATGAACCGTATTGATCAGCGTTTCAGTGAACTTAAGCAGCAGGGCCGTAAGGCCCTAATCCCTTACATTACCGCTGGGGACCCTGCGCCTCAGTATACCGTCGGCTTTATGCACGCTCTGGTGGAAGCCGGTGCGGATATCATTGAGTTAGGCGTACCGTTCTCCGACCCAATGGCGGATGGCCCGGTCATTCAAAAAGCCTGTGAACGCGCAATCAAACAAGGCACTCGGTTAGTCGACCTGCTCGATATGGTGGCCGAGTTTCGCCAAACCGATGCCACCACGCCTGTGGTACTGATGGGCTATCTCAACCCCTTCGAACGGATTGGCTACGAAACCTTTGCTGATAAAGCAGCGAACGTGGGCGTCGACGGTGTATTGACCGTGGATATGCCGCCCGAGGAAGCGGATATTTTCGGTCCGCTTTTGAAAGCACGTGATTTAGCGGCGATTTTTCTCGTTGCACCTACCACTTCCCATGCACGGGCCGCTACAATATGCGCCCACGGTGAGGGGTATCTGTACTATGTATCGCTCAAGGGCGTGACGGGTGCGGCGACACTTAATGCTGATGACGTGGCTGAGCACTTGGCGCCGTTGCGTGGTATGACCGACTTACCATTGTGTGTTGGGTTCGGTATCCGCGACGGCGCGACAGCCGCAGAAGTCGCCAAGGTGGCCGATGGCGTGATTGTCGGCAGTGCGCTGGTCAACCGGATTGCCGAGAGTGCTGATGCGCCGGACACCATCGCTGCCCAGTTAAAACAAGTGCTCGGCGAAATGCGGGCGGCCATGGATGCTTAAATAGTCCTTTCATCGTCTACACTAACTGACATTAGTTTGACCCCATTCATCAAGCTTGGCGTTGCCAAGCGTTGACGTACAACGGAAGTCTTTTTGATATGAGCTGGCTAGATAAGATTGTGCCCTCCATGGGGCGTATCCAGCGTAAGGACCGTCGCGCTAGCGTTCCCGATGGTCTCTGGCGTAAATGCCCCAAGTGCGAAGCCGTTCTCTATCTTCCTGAGTTAGAGAAACATCACAGCGTTTGCCCTAAATGCGAGCATCATTTGCGTTTAACCGCACGCAAGCGCTTGGATTGGTTTCTAGACAAAACGGGCCGCGAGGAAATCGCCGCCGACATTGAGCCGGTTGACCGCCTCAAGTTCCGCGATTCCAAAAAATACAAAGACCGTTTAGCTGCGGCGCAAAAAGAGACCGGCGAAAAAGACGCGTTGGTCGCCATGCGCGGTGAGTTAAATGGTCTTCCTGTAGTGGCCGTGGCATTCGAGTTTACCTTTATGGGTGGCTCTATGGGCGCGGTGGTTGGTGAGAAGTTTGTACGCGCCGCCACTTTGGCACTGGAGTCTCGCGTGCCGTTGGTCTGCTTTGCGGCATCCGGTGGGGCGCGTATGCAAGAAGCGCTGTTCTCGCTGATGCAGATGGCGAAAACCTCGGCTGCCCTTGAAAAGTTAAAGCAAGAAGGCGTGCCCTATATTTCGGTGCTGACCGATCCGGTGTTTGGAGGTGTGTCAGCATCGCTTGCCATGCTGGGCGACCTCAATATCGCCGAGCCTAATGCGTTGATTGGTTTTGCCGGCCCGCGGGTTATTGAGCAAACCGTTCGCGAAACCCTACCCGAAGGCTTCCAGCGTAGCGAGTTTCTGCTTGAGCACGGCACGGTGGACATGATCGTGCATCGTCACGATATGCGCGAGCGTGTAGGAAGTGTGCTGCGCAAGCTGACCCATCTGCCTGTGGCGGATGACGAATCTTCAAGCGAAGAAACCGTTTTCTCCGAACCAGTGGTAGATGAGCCCCAGGTGACCGATTACGCCGAAGACCCCGAGTGGATCGAGGCAATTAACGGCAGCAGCGAGTCGGATTCTGCCAAGCGCGACGATTCCTCTCGCAATGTCTAAAACCCTGGCGCAATGGCTGGACTATTTAGAAACCCTCCATCCGGTGGGCATCGAGTTGGGGTTAGCGCGGGTAAGCCAGGTAGCTGAACGGATGGGGCTTTTAAATCGGCCCATTGCAAAGCGGGTAATTAGCGTCGCAGGCACTAATGGTAAAGGCTCAACCCTGGCAATGATCGACAGTGTGGCACGCGCTCACGGGCAGCGAGTAGGCACCTATACGTCTCCGCATTTGCTGCATTATAACGAACGCGTCCAGCTTAACGGCTGCATGGCAGACGACGATCAATTGGTAGCGGGGTTTGAAGCCGTGGAGCAAGCCAGGCTTGCTCCGCCGGCGATTAGCCTGACCTATTTCGAAGCCGGTACGCTATGCGCTCTGTGGTGTTTGGTTCAGCAACCGCTGGATTTGGCGGTACTTGAAGTCGGCCTTGGCGGACGTTTGGATGCCGTCAATATCGTTGATGCCGATGTGGCCATCGTTACCACCATCGCCCAAGATCACGCCAGCTTTTTAGGTACTGATATCGCCCAAATCGGGCGTGAGAAAGCCGGTATTTTTCGTTCGGGGCGGCCTGCGGTATTAGGCAGCCGCGAACTACCCGAAAGCGTCTTAGACGTTGCAAAGGCGCTACAAACGCCAGTATACCAACTCGGTAGTCACTTTAACCAAGAGGGTGAGCCGACTGCTAGGTGGTGCTGGCAGGGCTGTACCACCGATGGTGACCCGCTGTCACTGGATGCCTTGCCTGACCCAGGCCTACCTCTCGATAACGCCGCCACGGCGCTTCAAGCGCTGGTATTATCAGGACTTTCGCTTGCAGTTGCCCCCACTCGGGGAGCTCTGGCCAATCTGGTGGTGCCGGGGCGTATGCAGTGGCGTGGCCAATGGTGTCTTGATGTGGGTCATAACCCCCACGCGGCAGCCTACCTGGCGCAGCACTTGCCTTCAGTCGGTGTGGGTGGGACTCAGTGGGGAGTGATCGGCATGCTCAGCGATAAAGATGCCGACGGGGTGATCGCCGCGTTATCATCACGTATTAGCGATTGGGTGTGCGTAAGTTTAGACGGCGAACGAGCTCGCCACGCCGATGAACTGGCCGAGCGGATTGCAGCCCAGGGCGGACGCGTGCATTATTGCGCGGCAACGCCCGCAGCAGGGGTGGAGTGGTTGGCGACCCGGCTAAGCCCGGAAGATCGTGTGCTGGCAACAGGTTCTTTTTTTACGGTGGCAGCGTTATTGGCGCAGCCACTGCCACAGGCGTAGCGTCGCTTGATGGAGAGGGATATGAAATACGGTAAAACGGAACGCATTAGCGGTATCGTCATCTTGCTCGCGCTGTTGGCCATTATTGTGCCTTGGTTAATGAGCGACCCCGCGCCGCGTGAAGAACGTCCACAACCGAATTTTGTGATTGAGCAACCGGTAGAGGCTGAACGTCGTGACGTTGAAGCCCCAGAGCGACCTGACTCTATTGACGATCCGGCCGAACAGGAACAGGTAGACCCGGGTGTGGCCGCCCAGGCGACTGAAGAGCCGCTTGAAGTCGACCCTGTGAGCCCCGATACCGACCAGCTGGCGAATAACGACGAAAGCGATGACGATAGCGCCTCCGATGATGAGGACACTTCGAATGAGACCGAAGAACCTTCAGCGGATGAGCAGAGCGATCCGATAGCCGATCTTATTGCTTCTAATAGTCAGGCGGTAACTGATTCGTCCGAGGAGCAGTCCTCCAACGAGCAGACTGAATCAACCTCTCAGGCAGACTCAAACGGTGAGTGGGCCGTTCAGGTGGGTAGCTTTGGTGATGCGGATAATGCCCAGCGCTTGAGTGATCAGTTAAGCGAAGAAGGTTTTACCGTTTATCAGCGCGAACGCGACAATGAAATGACGACCGTCTATGTTGGCCCTTTTGCAACCTCGGAAGAGGGTGAAACCGCGGTGAGCGATGTTAAGCAACGGGCTAACGTACAAGGCTTGCTGGTTCGAGTTCGGGAATAACCATGGCGCTCACCTGGATAGACGCCGCCTTTTTAGCCGTATTGGCTCTTTCGATGTTGGCGGGCTTTGTACGTGGCTTTGTACGTGAAGCGCTGGGGTTAGCGGCTTGGGTGGTGGCGTTGATGGTGGCCCGGGTGCTGGCGGAACCCGTTGCCGAGTTGATGAGTGGTTTTATCGAAAGTTTTGACGCGCGCCTGGTGTTGGCCTTTGCGTTAGTGATTTTTGCGGTGATTCTACTTTGCGGTATTGTCATTCGCTTAGTTCATGCCGCGGTTGAGTGGGTAGGGATGGGTTTACTCAATCGGTTTGCCGGGGCCGCGTTCGGTGTCGCGCGAGGGGCGGTCATACTCTTGGTGGTGACTGTCCTGATTACGCTCACGCCACTTTCTGAGCTGCAAGCGTGGCAGGAGGCCGAGCTACGCCCCACTTTTATCGAATTGCGTAACTATGCCATCAGCCAATTAGATCAATGGGGCGGCGAACTTCCCGAAGCGCCGTCCTCGCTAAACGACATCACGCTGCCTGACTTACGTCAGGGGCGCGAACTTTAATAGTTTTAATCAGTAATGTACCGGCTTACGTAGGTTAAGCCAGCATACAGCGAGGTAACGGGAATGTGCGGTATCGTCGGCCTTCTGGCCAAGCAAGCGGTGAATCAGGGTATTTACGATGCTCTGACCGTTCTTCAGCATCGTGGCCAGGACGCTGCTGGGATGATGACTTGGAGCGAAGGACGCTTTTTACTGCGCAAGAGTAATGGCTTAGTGCGTGATGTGTTCCATACGCGGCATATGGCGCGTCTCAAGGGCAACCTGGGTATCGGTCACGTGCGTTACCCCACCGCTGGCTCCTCCAGCGAAGCCGAATCGCAGCCATTTTATGTTAACTCTCCTTATGGCATTGCGCTGGCCCATAACGGCAATCTGACGAATTCTGAACAGCTCAAGCAGGAGCTGTTTTCGACTGATTTACGCCATATTAATACCAGCTCCGATTCTGAAGTGCTGCTTAATGTGTTTGCCCACGAATTGGGCAAGCAGGGGCTGCACTTGGAAGCTGAAGATATCTTTGATGCCGTGCGTAGAGTCCATCGACGCTGTCAGGGCGGTTATGCCGCCGTGGCGATCATTAACGGCTTTGGCATGGTGGCGTTTCGTGATCCTCACGGCATCCGGCCGGTGGTGTTTGGTACGCGCCAGGCGGAAAACGGCCAGGATGTCATGATTGCCTCCGAATCAGTTGCCCTGGATGTGGGCGGCTTTGAGCTTGAGCGGGATTTGTCGCCTGGCGAAGCCATCTTCGTTGACATGCAGGGTAAAATTCATACCCAAGTATGCGCCGACCGGCCCCAGCTACGCTCGTGCATTTTTGAACACGTTTACCTGGCGCGTCCCGACTCGATTCTCGACGGCGCTTATGTATACGGCACCCGCATGCAAATGGGCCGTAAACTCGGCGATCGCGTGCTTAACGAATGGCCCGACCATGATATCGACGTGGTGATTCCGATTCCCGATACGTCGCGTACCTCGGCGTTGGAAATGGCGCAACATCTCGGCGTCACCTATCGTGAAGGGTTCATGAAGAACCGCTATATCGGCCGCACCTTCATTATGCCGGGGCAGACCCAGCGCAAGAAATCGGTGCGCCAAAAACTCAATGCCATCGACATTGAGTTTAAAGATAAAAATGTGCTGCTGGTGGATGACTCGATTGTGCGCGGGACTACCTGCAAGCAGATCATTCAAATGGCTCGCGATGCCGGGGCTCGTAATGTGTATTTTGCCTCCGCCGCACCGCCGGTGCGTTACCCCAACGTTTATGGCATTGACATGCCAGCGGCATCAGAGCTGATTGCCCATGGGCGTACGGAAGAAGAAGTTGGCCAATTAATAGGCGCGGATCGCATCTTCTACCAGGATTTAGAAGACTTAAAAGATGCCTGTCGTGAAGTAAATCCCGAGATGGAAGCCTTTGACTGCTCGGTGTTTGACGGTAACTACGTCACCGGTGACATTGATGACGCCTACTTGGCGGTGCTGGAAGCCAGCCGTAACGACCTGGCCAAAGACCAGAGCGCAGGTGACCATGCCCTTGTCGATATGCATAATCAGGATGATGACGATCTGGATGACTAGGAGGCCAGCCCATGCATGATGACAGCCAGCAAGACGCGTGGTCGCTAGAAACCCTAGCGATTCGGGCGGGACATGAGCGCACCTTTGAGCAGGAGCACTCCGAGCCGATTTTTCCTACCTCCAGCTTCGTTTACGGTAGCGCCGCCGAGGCGGCGCGCAAGTTTGGTGGCCAGGAAGCCGGTAACGTTTATTCTCGCTTCACCAACCCGACAGTGCATACCTTTGAGCGCCGTTTGGCGGCGTTGGAAGGCGGTGAGCGCTGTGTGGCGACCAGCTCAGGGATGTCCGCCATCTTGTCAACGGTGCTGGCGCTGTTATCCGCCGGCGATGAAATTGTCGCTTCACGTTCGTTGTTTGGCTCAACGGTAAGCCTGTTTGATAAGTACTTTGGTAAGTTCGGCATTACCACACGCTATGTGGAGCTTTCTGATCTAGCCGCGTGGGAGGCGGCGATCACCCCCAAAACGCGATTGTTGTTTGCTGAGACACCGTCGAACCCGCTGTCTGAAGTTGCCGATATCGCTGCGCTGTCAGCGTTGGCGAAACGCCATGATGCTTGGCTGGCGATTGATAACTGCTTTTTAACGCCAGCGCTTCAGCAGCCCATCGCGCTGGGGGCTGATCTGGTCATTCACTCCGCAACCAAGTACCTGGACGGGCAGGGCCGTGCGGTAGGGGGGGCGGTGGTCGGTAAGCACGATGTGTTAGAGGAAGTGTTTGGCGTCGTGCGGACCTGTGGCCCGTGCATGAGCCCTTTTAATGCCTGGATATTTACCAAAGGGCTGGAAACGCTCTCGCTGCGCATGAAGGCGCACTGCGAGCAAGCAATGGTGCTTGCCCAGTGGCTGGATGCCCACCCGGCGGTCAGCAAGGTGTTTTACAGTGGTTTGGCAGACCACCCTCAGCATAGGCTCGCCAAACAGCAGCAAGAAGGCTTTGGCGCAGTGCTTGGATTCGAGGTTATCCATGGACAGGAAGGCGCGTGGCAGGTAATCGATGCTACTCGCATGCTGTCGATTACCGGTAATCTGGGTGATGTCAAAACCACCATTACGCATCCGGGCACTACCACCCATGGGCGTTTAAGCGATGCGCAAAGAGCGGCCGCCGGCATCACGCCGGGGCTGATTCGTGTCGCGGTGGGGCTAGAAAGCCAGCGGGATATTCAAACGGATCTTGCCAGGGGCCTTGATGCGTTGCTGATGCGTTAACCGCTTCTCCTGAATTAACAAAACCGGTCGTAAAGGCCGGTTTTTTATTTCACAACGCTGAACCTTGGCGTCGATCAACGGTTTTTACGAATGGTGTGTTCTGCTTTTTTCAGCAGTTTACGATCTGCTTTGACGCTATCATCTTTGGTATTACAACGCCCACGGCGGGCGTAAGATTAAGGAAGGCACGATGTGGCGTAACACGCAAATGGGTTGGGGAGTCGTCAGCATTGCGCTGCATTGGCTCAGTGCTATTACGATTGTAGGGCTATTTGCCCTAGGCTGGTGGATGACCGGGTTAGGTTATTACGACACTTGGTACAACTTAGGGCCCTGGGTGCATCGTTCCATTGGCCTGTTGCTATTCATGGCTACGCTGGCGCGGATCGTGTGGCGATGGTTGCAGCCGACACCCCGTAGCCAGGGTAGTCGCGTTGAAATTTTGCTAGCTCATGTCGGTCACATCACGCTGTATCTCTTGCTGATAGTAGTAATGACCACCGGCTATTTGATTTCAACGGCGGATGGGAGCGGCATCAGTGTTTTTGATTGGTTTATGGTGCCAGCACTGGTGTATGACCTTCCCCAGCAAGCGCGTATTGCCGGAGACCTGCATTGGTATAGCGCATGGGGGTTGATTGTACTAGCCGTTGGTCATGCGCTGGCAGCGTTCAAACATCATTGGCGCGACGGCCACGACACTCTGGTACGCATGCTTAAACCTACGACGCGTTAAGATATGAGGCTTCCCCATTGGGATGGCTTTAAAAGGGCACCCCTCAACACGGTGCTTGTTCATCGAGAAAGGAGTTGCACGCATGTTAAAGAAAACCGTACTGAGCACGGCAGTCGCCGCTGCGGCGTTTGTAACGCTGGGTCAGGCCCAAGCCGCTGACTATACGATCGATACCGAAGGTCAGCACGCCTTTGTGCAGTTTAAGATTAGCCATTTGGGGTATTCCTATATTCTGGGTAGCTTCGAAGAATTTTCGGGCGACTTCAGCTATGATCCTGACGATCTTGAGGCGTCATCGGTCGATATGGAAGTTCAGGTAGATAGCTTGAACAGCAACCATGCTGAGCGCGATCGCCACATTTTGGGCAGCGATTTCCTTAACGTCGATGAATATCCCACTGCCACATTTACTTCGACAGGTTTCGAGTCGAGCGGTGATAATGAAGGTGTGGTGACGGGTGACCTTACCCTGCACGGCCAAACCCAAGAAATTGAAATGCCCGTAACGTTAATGGGCGAAGGCGATGACCCCTGGGGGGACTACCGTGCTGGCTTTGAGGGCAGCACCATGATTACGTTGAGCGATTTTGATATTGATATGAGCGACTTCCCTGAAGCCATGCATGAGTTAGAGCTTTACGTAACGTTTGAAGGTATTCGCCAGTAATACAGCGCTGAAAAGCGCCACCACCCTATTCGGGGTGGTGGCGCTTTTTGCGTTTATTCATTAGGAGACAGGCGTTGGTTGTTAGCAAGCAGCAAACGGAAGGGTTAGTCAAGACCCTGTGGCGGCAAACCTGGCCCATGGCCATTGGTGTGCTCTCGCTACTTGGGTTTCAACTGGTCGACAGCGCCTTCATCGCACGGTTAGGAACGGTGCCGCTAGCGGCACAGTCTTTCACTTTTCCGCTGTCATTTCTGATTATTGGTATCCAGGTGGGTATGGGTATCGCGATTGCCGCGCTGATTTCCCGAGCGTTGGGCGCTGGCGAGCAGGCGCGGGCAAAACGCTTGAGCAGTTTGGTGTTGATGGCCGGTGGCGGTGTGATTGCCTGTCTAGGCCTCGTCCTTTGGGCTTTCCAGATACCGATATTTAGTTTGTTAGGTGCTGAAAGTAACACCTATGGGTATTTACAACGTTATTGGCCACCGCAGCTTTTAGCGGCCTGGCTAGGGGCGCTGCTGTACTTTGTATACAGCGTTTTTCGCGCCTACGGCGACACTAGGTTGCCAGGTAAAATGATGGTGATCACCAGCCTGATTAATCTGGTGCTGGATCCTTTGTTGATTTTTGGCATTGGGCCTTGGGAGGGCTGGGGCCTGCCCGGCGCCGCTTGGGCCACGGCAATTGCCTTTAGTGTTGGACTGCTGGTTACCGGTGGTCGTCTGTGGGGGCGTGGGTGGGCCTCACGGGATGGGCTATGGCAAGAAGGCCAGCAGTCATGGCGGCCCTTTATGGGCATTGCGGCGCCTGCCATGGTGAGCCAATTGATGCCGCCACTGGCGGCGATGCTGGCTATCTCGGTGGTGGCAGGCTTGGGCGAAAGCCAGGTGGCTGCCTGGGGATTGGCCAGCCGACTGGAAACGTTGTCATTAATGGTAATTCTCGCCATGACGATGTCGTTGCCGCCATGGTTGGGGCGTTGCTATGGGGCAGGTGATTGGGATCAAATCCATCGACTTCTGCGGCTGGCGCTTGGCGTTGCCATGGTATGGCAGTTAACGCTGGGCATATTGCTGGCACTAGGCGCGCCGTGGCTTGGCATGGCGTTGGCAGGCAATCCCGACGTCCAAGAGGAACTGGTAATACTGATTCGCTTTCTGCTGCCCAGCTATGCTGCCCTCGGCATTTGCATGCTGATCGTATCGGCAGGTAATGCGTTGGGGTGGCCATTGCGTGCCATGCTTTTGTCTTCTGCGCGCCTGTTCGTATGCTACTTACCCTGCCTGTGGATAGGCGAGAAGTTGGCAGGGTGGTGGGGACTGGCCGCCGGGGCGGCCATCGGTAATGTGCTAGCGGGGTTGCTAGCCTGGTTATTGCTTAAGCGTATTTTGTCTCGTCCGCATCGCCAGTCGGGCGTCACCCCGCAGTAGATTTGGGCGTCTCTTGAAAGGCGAAATAGCTAAATAGTAGTGCCATGGCGATATAACCCAAGACAAAGTTGGGTGCTGCATTGATCGCAAGTTCAGGGGCATGCATTAACCCGACAAACGAAAAGGCCGCCGCGATGAGCGCAAAAACGGCTGCTCGGCGGAACTGATGATCAATCACTGAAACCGTCATCGCGCCCAGGAAAATCGCCATGAACATCGCGCCCTGACCGGCGGCTACAATCGATGTTGAAATATCGCTGACAACCTCTTCCGCACCACGATTAAAGCGCGTCATCACGTAGTTTGCAAAGTAGGGCAGCATTGCCAGTGCGACGGCGGGATAGTAACGGCTATCGTTGGCCTGAAACGCCGTGGCAATCATGGAAATCCCCACAAAAACCAGAATCGGAGCGACCACCGATACAGGGATGATTGCCGAGATCATGGCGATTAGGCCAAACATAGTGGCGATGGCGTAAACGGCTCCGTTTAACAGGCTATAGCCCCGGCCAGCGCCCATCCATTTCGCTCCCACGGTGGCGATATACACGGTGGTGGGAAACACGCCGCCAAACAGTGCGCCTATCATGGTGCCCACGCCATCCACCGCTTGGCATTCGCGTACATCGTACTTGTCGCCAGCGGCTTCCATGGCTTCGACGTTGTTCATGGTTTCAATGGCGTTGTACAGCGTAATCGGCAAGACCACGGTCAGAATAGCGAGCATCCCCGTGGCGAGAAGCCCTAAGCCTTCCCACCAGGCCAGGTTGGGTAGCAAAGGATAAAAGCCAAGGTGGGTAAAGGCATCGCTGAATCGCTCGCCGCCTGCGTCGCCAATCATGTAGGCCATGGCGGTGCCCACGATGATGGCAAATAGTGAAGTGGGGATTTTAAACGGCATGCTTACGCGGGCAATTAAGCCGACGATAATAATGGCTAGGACTAGTAAGCCAATTAGCGGCATTTCCAGTGTTTTGAACAGCATTTCACCGGCGATGAAGGTAAGTGCGACCCCGGCGACGGCCCCCAACATGGCAGCACGGGGAAGGTGATATTGTACCCAGCGGCCAATTAAACTGATGGCCGCTTCAATCGCCCCGCTGATAAAACAGGCGGCTACCGCCACTTTCCAGGCAAGATCCACATCCCCCGTCAGCTCTTTGGCGGGCAACAAAACGCCAAACAAGAAGACAAACATCACCGGTGTTGAAATACCGTAGGACAAGGCCGTGACGTCGGTACGCTGCTCTTTGCGTGCTAGCCTCGAGGCGCTCCAGGCGTAATAAAAATTGCCGACCATCACCGCAATGGCCGCCCCAGGAAGAACTTGCCCGTAAACAATTGAAGCGGGGAAGTCCATGCCGAGCATGGTGATGGCAATAATCACAAAATTCGCAATGTTGTTCTGGAACAGCGCGAAAAATGCGTCGGTGTCTTCTTTTTTGTACCACGGGTAGTAATGTTGCGTCGCCATGAGTGCCTCTGAGTTATGGGTTTTTTGTAGCAAGGCTCAAGTGAGTGTGCCGCCGATCTGACTGATCGGTCAACTTCTGCTTTCCTGGTTTCGCCGCGAGGCCTCCCAAGCACTGGCGACGAAGCGCGATTTTACACAACTCAATATGTTTGCCCAAAACATAAAAATGCCCAGGCAAGCCTGGGCACATGGTTACGACGGTGGTCATCGACTAGTCGTTAACCGCCGCGATCGCCTTGGCGAGGTAGGGGAGGTTTTCCTGGGAGAAGCCTGCCACGTTGGCGCGGCCTGAGCGCACCATATAAATCCCAAACTCATCGCGCAACCGGTCAACCTGCTGCGGTGTAAGGCCCGTGTAAGAGAACATGCCACGCTGCTCGGCAACGCAGGCATACTTCTCATCAAGCCCGTAGGGTTTGAGGGCTTCCACAAAATCACGACGCAGCGTGTTTATGCGGTCACGCATTTCGGTCAGCTCTTCGCGCCATATCGCGGAAAGTTCAGCATCGTGCAGAATCTCACTGACAATGGCGCCGCCGTGTGCGGGTGGGTTGGAGTAGTTTTCCCGGGCGACGATCGCGACCTGCGAACGAATATTTTCCATTTGCTCGGCGTTTTTAGCCACCATAATCAAGCAGCCGGTCCGCTCGCAGTAGATGCCGAAGTTTTTCGAGCACGAACTGGTGATGATGACCTCGTCAAGCTGCTCGGCAAATAGCCGAACGCCGTAGGCATCTTCGTCAAGCCCCTGCCCAAACCCTTGGTAGGCGAAGTCGATCAGCGGCAGTAACTGGCGTTCTTTAACTACTTCAAGTACTTGCTGCCATTGAGATTCAGATAGATCGAATCCGGTTGGATTATGGCAGCAGGCATGGAGTACCACGACATCGCCTTCGGGGATTTTTTTCAACGCGCCTAACATGCCATCAAAATCAAGGCGGTTGTCTGGGTCAACGTAGGGGTATTTATGCAGTTCAATACCGGCTGCGGTAAAGATACCGTGATGGTTTGGCCAAGTAGGGTCGCTAACCCAAATGCCTTTGCCGGGCAACTGAGTGGCAATAAAGTCGGCGGCTAAGCGTAAGGCCCCGGTTCCACCCGGCGACTGGGTGGCGCTGGCGCGATTGGCTTCCAGCACCGGTGAACTGGCACCCAACATCATTGGCAGCACAACACCACCGTAAGCGGGCGCGCCGTGCGACCCAATATAGGTCTTGGTGGTTTCATTGCTGAGCAAGCGAGCTTCGGCTTCTTTGACCGCACGCATCACTGGCGTGTTGCCCTGCGCATCACGGTAAACGCCAACGCCTAAGTCGACTTTCTGAGGGTTGGTGTCTTTTTTAAAAGCTTCGATTAGCCCAAGAATGGCGTCTCCAGGGACTCGCTCAATGTGCTCAAACATTTATTCGGCTACCTCGTCAGTTCTAGCGGCAAGAATGAAATCATTTTGATGCAGGCCATCGATGGCGTGGCTCCACCAGGTGACCGTGGCTTTCCCATACTCGGTGGTGATCACGGGGTGGTGGCCTGCCTGTTCGGCCACTTCGCCAACGCGCTGAGTAAAGTCCAGAGCGCCAACGAAATCACGAAACGTATAGCTTCGTGTCAGCTTCATGATGCCATCGTGATCGACAATCCGCCACTGGGGGAGGGCCTTTAACTGGCTTTCGCACTCGCTTTGGGTCATTGGCTTTGCGTTACCGCTGCAGGGTTCGCACGATTGTTGGGCAAGCGATGTCATGGACGGCCTCCTTAACATTAATAATGAATGGCTCATCCTTTCAGGGTAGAAGGCAGACGCAGTCCCGGCCAACGTCTTTGGCACTGTAGAGGGCTTGATCAGCCCGTTCGATAAGGCTCGTCAAGGGTTCGCCGCAACGATATTCGGCGACGCCGATGCTCAGCGTTACTTGTCCGACCCCGATGCCGAAATCATACTCTGCAATATGTTGGCGTAACCGGTCTGCCAACTGATGGCACTGCTTGACAGGGGTAAGCGGCAAAACAGCCATGAATTCTTCACCACCCAGCCGAGCGATCATGTCTTCGCTACGCAGCAGCGACTGGGACAGACTGGCCAGCTGTTTTAAGACCTCATCGCCTTGTAAATGCCCCCAGCGATCGTTGAGATGTTTAAAGTGATCAATGTCGACCATCATGATGGAAAGCGGGGTGCCATGACGAGAGCTGAGCGATGCCAGGTTGGTTAGATGCACCATTAATTTACGCCGGTTTGGCAGGCTGGTAAGCGGGTCGGTATCACACAGTTTGCGCAGCCGCTGCTCTTCAGAGACTTGGTCGCTGATGTCCATCATGATGCCGTGCCACCGCACGCCGGACGGGATAGGCTCGGGGGTAGCGCTGACAGCCATCCATGGGGATTTATGCCCAGGTAGCGCTAAGCGAAAGCGAGTGGTTAACGGCAACATCCAGCGGGCCGAGCGTTCAATGGCAGACATCAGCTTTGGGTAGTCAGTGCCGGTCAGCTGTTCGAGCGCGGTGTTGGCATCTTGCGCTAGCTGGTCTCGGTCAATAGGGGCCACCGTTAGCCCAGCGCCTTCCATAAAGGGAAATGCCATATGGCCATTATGGGTACGGTGAAATTGAAACACGACGCCAGGGACTTGACGGATAAGTTGCTCGGCGTTGAGCGTTAAAGGGCTATCATTCACGGGCATGCGTGAATCTCCGAAGCTGTGCTATTGAAAAGCTATGCCATTTAAAAATCAATCGACAAGGGTAGCGCTAAAAACGTAATTAAAATGTAAGCGATCGCCTACAATTCGACACATTTTTATACCTTTTTGCTATATCTAATGAATAAATAAGATTAAAAAGGCATATAATACGTTGGTTTACGATTACTGATGGCACGTGCTCGTAAAAAGCATTATTTTTGTGCATATAAAATACTTTTTTTATTCCTTTGGGGTGTGTCTTGTCGCACAGCATGTCTATATCTGGTGACTTCTCTTCCGTGCAAGGGCGCGTGAGTTTGGTGGGCGCTGGGCCAGGGGACCCTGAGCTACTGACGCTCAAGGCATTTCATCGTTTACAGCATGCCGATGTGGTGTTGCATGATCGCTTGGTTAGCGATGAAATCTTAGCGTTACTGCCGTCGAAGACTCAGCGGTTTTATGTCGGTAAAGCGCGCTCGGCGCACAGCGTCCCACAGGAGGGGATCAATCAAGCACTGGTCGAGTGGGCTCAAGCAGGTAATCGCGTGGTGAGGCTAAAGGGAGGAGACCCATTCATTTTTGGCCGCGGTGGAGAAGAGCTGGAAACACTGATAGCTGCTGGGGTGCCCGTGGAAGTGATACCTGGGATTACCGCCGCTTCGGGGTGTGCCGCTTATGCGGGGATACCACTTACCCATCGTGACCACGCCCAATCGGTACGTTTTGTGACCGGGCACCTCAAAAACGGTAAGTGTGACTTAGATTGGCAGACCCTAGCGCGCCCTGGGCAGACCCTGGTGTTTTACATGGGGTTAGGCAGTGTCGATGTGATTTGCCAAGCGCTTATCGCCCACGGCATGGCGCCAGAGACGCCGTTGGCCTTGATTGAGCAGGGCACCACACAACAGCAACAGACCCATATTGGTAGTTTGCATGCTCTGCCTGATGCTTTTTTTGCTGGCAGAATAAAGCCTCCAACCTTGTTGATTGTGGGGCACGTTGTGTCATTGAACGCACAGCTCGCATGGTTTGATGTGGATCAGACCCACGCCAAGGGATTTAGTGAAGGTAAACATCCCACGCCGCCACCCCATTCTGAAACCTAACGTTAACCAATCAACGTTTATGTCGTCATACGAAACTGGCTAGATACACTAAGCTGTGTATGCTGGTAGACAGTAGGCTGAAACTTAATCGCTGTCTGCGCAGCTAGTAGCAATACGCGTTACGTGCAGCGACTATCTAAGGGAGAGGCGACATGTCAGACGAGCAGCATTCCGATCACAAGCCAACCAATAGTAAACCGGATATGAAAACTCTCTTCCGCGATAATCGCGTGAAGGGGATTGCGGGCATCGCCGCGATAGCGGTGATCTGGGCGATCATGGCGCAGTCAAATGTAGGCACCAGCAACGACCGCGTGGCGGCACTTGAAGACCAAGTGACCAGCGTTGAAGAAGAAAATGACTCGCTTAAACAGCAGCTTAGTGAAGTTGATGATGCTGAAGCCGATCTCACGGCATTGCAAGATGAAATGAGTACATTAGAGGAGCAGCAGGCAGAGGAGCAAGAAGCGCTGGAAAGTACGCAGCAACAGGTCAGTGATACCCGTTCGGAGCTTGAGTCGCTGGAAGAAGAGCGTGACTCGCGGCAGGGTGAAGTTGACGAGTTGAACCAGCAGGTGAGTGACGCTGAAAGCGAGATGGAAACGCTGCGTGAAGAGCGCGAAGAAGTCCAGCAGGCCAGTGATGAGGCCGACAAAGCGCGCCAAGAGGCTGAAGAAGCACGTCAGAGTGCTGAAGACGCACGACAAGAGGCTGAAGATGCGCGGCAAGAAGCGGCAAGTGAGCGTCAGAAGGCGGTTGATGAGCGTGATGCTGCCAACGAAACGCTGGATGAACTTAATAGCGAAATAGAACAAGCCAACGAACGCTTGTCTACCCTCGAAGACGAGATTGCAAGTGCAGAGTCTGAGCGCGAAGAAGCGCGTGAAGAGCGTGATAACGCCACCAGCGAGCGCGATACGCTTCAAGAAGAAGTCGATTCACTGACTGAGCTACGCGAAGAAGAAGAAAGCTCTTTGAGCGATGTGCGCACTGAATTGGAAGATATAATGGTGGCACTGGATATGGGCCGCGAAGAGCTGGCCAGCGTAGAAGACGATGTGGCTAATCGTGAAGAGCAACTGCAGCGCTTGGAAGAGCAATTGAATGATTGGCGCGATGAGCTTTCAACATTGGATTCTCGCATAGCGGATGCCGCCAATGATGCGGGTGAAGATGCCCAGCAAAATGGTGAGTCGCAAAACAATGAAGAGAGCAGCGAAGAGGAATCGTCTGGAGATGAAGGGGATAATGAAGAGGACGGCGAGGAAGAGGAAGCTAGCTAAGCTTCTCTTTATAAAGTAACCCTTCAGTCGAGCGGGTGCTGACATGGTCAGTACCCGTTTTTTTGGGCGTTGGTTTATGAATGCTCCCGCGAGGAGTATGATTTGCACACTTATTGATACAACGCCAAACGAGGAGTCTGTCTAATGGAAGGCGTCAAACATATAATAGCCGTAGCCTCAGGTAAGGGCGGTGTTGGTAAGTCCACGGTTACCGTTAACCTGGCACTGGCGTTAGCCGCCCAAGGCTATCGTGTGGGCGTATTGGATGCGGATATCTATGGTCCAAGCCAGGCGCAAATGTTGGGGGTCGCCGAAGGGGTGCGCCCTCAAGCGGCGGGTAACGATAAGTTTTTACCGCTCCAAGCGCATGGTCTTCAAGCCATGTCGATGGCATTTATGGTCAATACCCGTGAAGCCATGGTATGGCGTGGACCGATGGTGGTTGGGGCGTTCCAGCAAATGCTCAATCAAACTCAGTGGGATAACCTGGATTTCCTGCTTATCGACATGCCGCCCGGCACCGGCGATATTCAATTGACGCTGGCCCAGAAGGTAGCGGTATCAGGCGCGGTGATTGTGACAACCCCTCAGGACATCGCCTTGTTGGATGCGCGTAAAGGCATTGAGATGTTCCGTAAAGTGAACGTGCCGGTTCTAGGCGTGGTTGAAAACATGAGCCTTTACCACTGCGAAAACTGCGGCCATGAGGCACCCATATTCGGCTCTGGCGGCGGTGACCGTATTGCCGAAGAGTACCAAACTGAAGTGTTAGGCCGTTTGCCATTAACCTTGTCGATCCGTGAGCTTACTGATTCCGGGCGGCCTAGCGTGGTGTCGGAACCTGATAGTGCCGTCAGTCAAACATTTGCTGCGATTGCCACCAAGGTGGCGCAAAGCGTGGATGGCCAAAATAAAGAAAGCCCTACTATTTCCTTCAGCGAGTGAATACGTAACCAATGAGCATCAAGTCTGATAAATGGATCCGGCGCATGGCGAAAAGTGATGCCATGATCGAGCCGTTCGAGGCCGGCCAAGTTCGTTATAATAATGATCAGCGCGTCATCTCCTATGGCACCTCAAGTTACGGCTATGATGTACGTTGTTCGGATGAATTTAAGGTATTTACCAATATTCACTCGGCGATCGTTGATCCTAAAGCCTTTGATGATAAGAGCTTTGTCGATGTGAAGGGTGATGTCTGTATTATTCCGCCTAACTCATTTGCGCTGGCGCGCACAGTGGAGTACTTCCGTATTCCCCGTAATGTGCTAACCATCTGCTTGGGTAAATCAACCTATGCGCGCTGCGGCATTATCGTCAACGTAACGCCGCTAGAGCCTGAGTGGGAGGGGCATGTGACGCTGGAGTTTTCGAACACCACCAATTTGCCGGCTAAAATCTATGCCCACGAAGGTGTTGCACAGATGTTGTTTCTGGAGTCCGATGAAGTGTGCGAAACCTCTTATAAAGATCGGGGAGGTAAATACATGGGCCAGCGGGGTGTGACGTTGCCGCGTACTTGATTACCTTGAGTTGTCATATTAAAAAAACCGAGCGGTGTTGGCCGCTCGGTTTTTTTGATATCGCCAAAAGTGTCGCGAGACCTGCCGTGGTCAGATAGATTCGTCGAGTTCTTCAGCAGCATCGGCGTGGGAAAGCCGCATGCCGTGGGGCGGTAACAGATGGCCGTCCATGGTAACGCCTTCTCCGCTATATTGAAGACGACCTTGTAAAAACCATTGCACGGCGATGGGATAAATAAGATGTTCCCGGTCGTGGACCTTCTGTTTTAGCGTTTCAACGCTGTCATCAGCAGCAACGTTAAGTTCGGCTTGCAAAACGACCGGCCCGCCATCCAGCTCTTCGGTAACAAAGTGAACGCTGCAGCCGTGCTGAGTAACCTGATCTGCAAGGGCGCGGGCATGGGTATTAAGGCCTTGGTAAGCTGGTAGTAGCGACGGGTGTATATTTAGCATACGACCCAGATAGCGCTGAACGAAACGTGGTGTCAAAATCCGCATAAAGCCAGCCAGCACAATGAGGTCAGGCTCATGTCGCTCAATGACTTTGATCAGCGCTCCGTCATAGGCGTCACGGCTATCGTATTCACGGTGCGGCAGGGCAACGGCATCGATTCCCGCTTCGTGGGCACGCTTAAGGCCATAGGCGTCGGGCTCGTTAGAGATAACGGCGACGATCTCGCCGCCTAGCCGGTCATGGGACTGAGCCTCAATCAACGCTTGAAGATTGCTGCCACTGCCGGAAATTAATACAACCACCCGGGGCGTCGTCGCAGGCTCGGGTGTCATGTCCGTTAGGGTGTCGCTGTTGTAGTCGGTGCTGCTCATGCCGGTAAATTCTCCAACACCACGGCGTCCTGCTGGCGCGCTTCAATTGTTCCCAGACGGTAGACGGTTTCACCTTGAGCTTCTAAGTGCGCAATGGCTTGGCTGGCGTCGGCTTCAGGAACGACGACCACCATGCCAATACCGCAGTTAAGCACCCGGTGCATCTCTGTGTCGGTCACATTGCCTTGGGTTTGCAGCCAGTCAAAAACAGCTGGCCGCTTCCACGCCTGAGTGTCGATGCGCGCAGCAAGCGTGTCGGGGAGCACTCGGGGGATATTCTCAAGCAGGCCACCGCCAGTGATGTGTGATAGGGCGTGAACCGATAGGTTGCTATCACGCAGCAGGGAAAGCAGTGCCTTGACGTAAATTCGTGTTGGGGCCATCAGCGCATCGCCAAGGGGGGTGCCGTCGACCTGGGTGTCTAAAGGGGTATTGCTGCGTTCGATGATTTTACGAATCAGCGAGTAGCCGTTAGAGTGCGGTCCAGAGGAGGCCAGGCCGAGCAAAACGTCTCCTTCAGCCACGCGACTGCCGTCGAGAATCTCACTCTTCTCAACCACGCCAACGCAGAACCCGGCCAGGTCGTAGTCGTCGCCTTCGTACATGCCCGGCATTTCGGCGGTTTCACCGCCAACGAGGGCGCAGCCAGCTTGTTCGCAGCCAGCGCCAATGCCGGTAACGACATCGGCGGCTATATCGACATTTAATTTACCCGTGGCATAGTAGTCGAGGAATATTAGCGGCTCGGCACCGGCAACAATAAGGTCATTGACACACATGGCCACCAGGTCAATGCCAATGGTGTCGTGCTTACCTAATGTCATGGCGAGACGCAGTTTGGTGCCGACGCCGTCGGTCCCGGAGACCAATACCGGCTGCCGGTATCCCTGGGGTAGCTCGCATAGGGCGCCAAAACCACCAAGCCCACCCATCACTTCCGGGCGTGTCGTGCGTTTGGCAACGTGCTTGATGCGATCGACCAGCGCATTGCCGGCATCAATATCAACGCCTGCGTCTTTGTAGCTGAGCGATGGAGCCGATGAGGCGTGGGAAGAAGAGGTCTCGGTCATGACAGGTCCTATGGAGCAAAGTGCGGTGCAATAGTAACTGGCGTACGCCGCCAGAGCTGGCAATAGCTAGGCGGATTGTAACACCCGGTGGCGTGGCCCGCATCGCTCGCGCTTGACGTGAACAAAAGCAGGCGGTTTTTATTTATATACGGCATAGTAGGCTGTCGCCAAAGTGGTCGTTAAGGGAGAAATATGCGCAATTCATGGTGGGGCATCCTGCTGTTAGTCATTGTTGTGGGGCTGGTATATTTACTGGACTCGGTACTAATGCCGTTTGTCGCCGGTGTCATCCTGGCGTATTTGGCGGACCCGCTGGCTAACCAATTCCAGCGCTGGGGTATGAACCGCGCGGTAGCGGTTAGTAGCGTTTTTTGTGTGCTGTTGGCTGTGCTCGTGGTCAGCCTGTTGATTTTAATTCCGCTCGTCATCCAGCAGATAAAGCAGTTAGGCGAAGCCGTGCCGGGTATTTTTGCCTGGGGGGAAAACTCCCTGGCGCCGAAGGTATTTGAATGGACCGGTTACGATCTGCGTGCTGAACTGGTTAACGTGCGTGAGACATTGGTGGAAAATTGGCGCGATGCCGGCGGCTATTTGGCCCAAGCGCTCGGCCAAATAGGCCGCTCGGGGATGGCATTCGTCTCCTGGGTGACCTATGTCGCTTTGATCCCCGTTGTGACGTTTTATTTACTATTGGACTGGGACCGTCTTATTAACAATATTGCCAACTTGATTCCGCGTCAGTGGGCAGACGATGTAGGCCGCCTGGTGCGCCGCTGTGATGAAGTGTTAGCGTCTTTTTTACGTGGGCAACTGCTGGTTATGCTTTGCTTAGGCATTATTTATGCGGGCGGGTTAACCCTGTTGGGGCTTGATTTTGGGCTATTAATCGGCGTGGTATCCGGGTTAGTGAGCATTGTGCCGTTTCTTGGCTTTATTTTAGGGTTATGCATTGCGTTGATTGTCGCGCTTTTCCAGTTTGGCACCTTGTGGGCAGTGTTGGGCGTCATTGCCGTATTTGCGATTGGCCAGGTGGCGGAAAGCGTGGTCCTACAACCTAAGCTGCTAGGTGACAAAATTGGCCTTCATCCGGTGGCGGTCATCTTCGCGGTGCTGGCGGGCGGTAATTTATTCGGCCTGACAGGGGTGCTGCTTGCTTTGCCTGCGGCTGCGATCATTATGGTGCTGTTACGGGAAGCGAAAGACCGCTATAAGAGCAGCGACCTTTATAATGCTGATGACGAATACGATCAAAAGCCCGATAAGTTGCCCGCAATCGGTGATAAAAGGGAGCCCTCATGAGCCAAGTGCCGGCGCAACTTCCCCTTGGGGTTGGCTTGCGCGACGACGCTACGTTTCATAACTATTACCCTGGGAAAGCCAATGCTGCCTTGTTGAATCGTCTGCAGCAGCAAGGTACGACGGCCGGTGAGGACTTCATTTATCTATGGGGCCCGCCGGGCTCAGGGCGTAGCCATTTATTGCAGGCCGCTTGCCATGCCGCCTCGGATCAGGGCAAGCGGGCACTGTACTTGCCGCTGGCCGAGCTGGGCCATTTCCCGCCCTTGATGTTGGAAGATATTGAACGACTAGACATGGTGTGTATTGACGATTTGGAACAGGTGTTAGGCCGAAAGCGCTGGGAAGAAGCACTTTTTCATGCCTTCAACCGCTTGCGCGATGCGGGTAAGCATCTGGTTATTGCTGCTAATGCGCCGCCCCGTCAGTTAGGCGTAGCGCTTCCTGATTTGGCTTCTCGCTTGAGCTGGGGAACAATCTTTCATTTGCACCCGCTGAATGATGAGGAGCGATTGGCGGCGCTAACGTTACGTGCCAGCGTCAGGGGCATGCTATTACCGGATGATGTGGGGCGCTATATACTTCACCGCGGGCCCCGCGAGCTCGGTGCACTCTGTCGGGCACTGGAAACCCTGGATCAAGCGTCGCTTTCGGCGCAGCGTAAATTAACCATTCCGTTTGTGAAATCCGCACTTAATTGGTAACAAAAAAAACCACCAGCGATTGGCTGGCGGTTTTTGGATGTCACTATCGCAGCTTAGCTGCGTTTAGCGATCACTGTTAGGCTGTTTTAGCCATCTTGCTGGCAGCGGTTTGTGCCTGCTTGATGTTTTCTTCGGTGAGCTTTTGGCTTTTCTGCACGAAATCCTGTTGCAAGGAAACCACATTGTCAGCGTCGCTCTTCAGGCGTTCAGCCACTTCTTTCGCGACTTTTTGCTGGCCTTCCATATAGCTGCGTAGGCCTTCAGCGTCTTTAACGCTCATCAACTGACGCGCTTGGGCGATGTTGGTGTCCATGTAGGCTTTCTGAGCATCTAACTGGGTGTTGAACAGTTTTTCTGTCATGTCGACACTCAACGCGGCATAAGCGCGTACCGGTGCCATGAAGAAATTATCAAACTGTTGTGTCCATTCGTTAGTATTGAAAGTGCTCATAATTAAATCTCCTGATTAGCGGTGCTAACGCGTCTAGATAAAATGGGTAGCAACGCTAGACGAAATTTCGTCCGGTGGTGCTTTCCCTGATGTTCTGCGTTGCAGCATAGCAGGCGTTTTTGTGCAGTGCAACATTGGTGTTCAATGTTGCTTCAGACAGGTCACTTGAGTTTTACCCTGCGAACACTAGCCTAATAAGGCGAGACGCTGAATTGAGCTAACTATGTGCGCCAGTTAATGACCATGTGTAGCGGGCGACTCAGTATTTACCAGCCGATATCTATAAGGAGATCACCATGACAACGCGCCTTGAACGCGACAGTATGGGGGAATTGGAAGTTCCAATTGAGGCGTTATATGGCGCCCAAACCCAGCGCGCGGTTAATAATTTTCCTGTTTCACACACGCCGATGCCGGTTGCGTTTATTCATGCGATCGCACGGATTAAGCAGGCCGCCGCGCAGGCTAATTTAGCGCTGGGTGAGTTGGACGCCGACCGTGCGGAGGCCATTCAGCAGGCAGCGAAAGAGGTGATGAACGGCGAGCACGATGACCAATTTCCAGTGGATGTGTTTCAGACGGGCTCTGGCACTTCTAGCAACATGAACGTTAATGAGGTGATTGCCACCTTGGCGAGTCGCCAAGGGGTTGAGGTGTTACCCAATGATCATGTCAATATGGGGCAGTCAAGTAATGACGTGATTCCTACCGCGATACACGTATCGGCTGCACTGGCCGTACATGAGTCGCTGCGTCCGGCACTTGAGCATCTTCGCAACACGATTGATTCACGGGCGGCCGAGCTATCAAACGTGGTCAAAACCGGCCGTACGCATCTTATGGACGCCATGCCACTGCGTATGGATCAAGAGTTGGGGGCATGGTCGAGCCAGCTGGGCCAAGCCATTGAGCGCTTGGATAGCTGTATGACACGGCTGTGTCGTTTGGCTCAAGGCGGTACTGCCGTGGGCACTGGTATTAATGCGCCAGAAGGGTTTGCCGATCAAGTGGCGAAACAGTTAAGCAACCAAACAGGCTTGCCATTTACGCCCAATGATAGCTTCTTTGCGAGCATCGCTTCCCAGGATGCGGCCGTAGAGCTCTCCGGACATCTCAAGGGTTTAGCCTGCATTGTAATGAAGATTGCTAATGACTTGCGCTGGATGAATTCCGGCCCGCTGGCGGGGCTTGGTGAAATTGAGCTCGAGGCGCTGCAGCCGGGTAGTTCCATTATGCCAGGCAAAGTCAATCCTGTGATTCCGGAGTCTGCCGCTCAGGCTGCTGCACAGGTGATTGGGCTGGATACTGCGATTACCGTGGCGGGGCAGAGTGGTAACTTTCAGCTTAACGTGATGCTGCCGCTGGTCGCTTATAATTTGTTGACTGGTATATCGCTGATGAGCAATACCACGCGGCTATTGGCCGACCGTGCTATCGCGACGTTTAAAATTCGACAAGACAACATTGAAGGTCCGCTTGCCCGCAATCCAATTTTGGTCACGGCCCTTAACAGTGCGATTGGCTACAATGCGGCGGCGGCTATTGCCAAAGAGGCATATCAGACCGGACGACCAATTATCGATGTGGCCGAAGAGCACACCGACCTTGACCGTAATACCCTCGAGCGGTTACTTGATCCGAAGGCGCTGACGTTGGGCGGTGTGCCTGACTAATCACAGTAACGGCTAGCAGGCTCTTTACGTTTTCTGCTCTTCGCGTTGCCCCTGGCGGATCGTTTGGCTAGCCTCGCTTTCCTCTTCTGCGCTTGCCGTGGGTGTTTCATGCTCGTCCTTGCGGGCGGGCCGATAGCACAGCGTGGCAAGGATCGGAAAATGATCCGAACCAAAGCCTTTTAAGCGACGCATGTTGCCGAGCATGAAATGTTCACTCACAAAAATATGGTCGAGGGGCCAACGCAGTATTGGGTACTGGGCATGGAAGGTACTGAACATGCCACGACCGCGACGTGGATCCAGCATGCCGCCCACGCGGCAAAAGCGCCGCGTGGTACGTGACCAGGCAACGTCGTTAAGATCACCGGCTACTAGCGTGGGCTCAGGTGTTTTTTGGATCTTTTTACCGACCCATAACAGCTCGGCGTCACGCCAAAGCGATTTTTCGCTTTCGCCGGGCGCAGGTGGCCGAGGATGTACGGCAATCAGTCGGATCAAATCGCCACTAGGTAGCTTGACGTGGGTATGAATAGAAGGGATATCGTCTTGGATCAGCCACTCGATGGAAGTGTCTTCAAGCGGCAGGCGCGAGTAAAGATGCATGCCGTAGAGGTTGTCGAGAGGGATTTTAACGCTATGCGGCCATTGCGCCTCTAGCTCAGGATCCAACTGGTCTTGCCACCACTGATCAGATTCCAGGGTAAGAATGATGTCGGGTTGATGTGAATGGATTTGCTTGATCAAACCGGCGGATTGACGGTTCGGCGTTAGCACATTGGCAATGAGCAGTGTCACGTCCTGTGCTTGGTTGTCGACCTTGACCGAGTGAACCTGTTTTGGCCAGAGACGTGTCCAAGGAAGAATATAGCAGGCTTGTATGATGATCACGGTCAGGCAAGCGAGGAGCGTTATTATCTGCCACGTTGGCGATATGGGGAGCAGTAGCGCTGCTATCAAGCAAGCGATAGCGAGGCTTGCAATCTGCAAACGTGGAAACTCGCAGCTGCGAATCCACCACCAGCGTAGCCTAATACGGGCAATGAAAGTCGCTAGTAGTAAGACGATCGCGATGCTTCCTAGCATTAGGCCTAGCATGGCCGGTCTCCTTTTGTCGGGCGCTCGTCGATTTGGCGTGATACCAGTGTAGCACTTAGATTCTTTAGGCTGCGCATTTTGCAACGGGCTAAATACTCACCGTGTTGACGGGTCGTAAAAGCCCGGGGAAGTGGATAAATAGCTTGCAATTCAGTGCCGGAAACGTAAAATACGCATCCGTTGCTCGGCAGGACCATAGCTCAGTTGGTTAGAGCGCCACGTTGACATCGTGGAGGTCGGCGGTTCAAATCCGCCTGGTCCTACCATCACATTTTGTATAGTGGTTGATAGCGTTTGCTATTCAATGTAGTGATAGCTCACCTTTTATAGGACCATAGCTCAGTTGGTTAGAGCGCCACGTTGACATCGTGGAGGTCGGCGGTTCAAATCCGCCTGGTCCTACCAGATCACGCCCCCTCATTTAATGACGGGGCGTTTTTTGTATGGGCGAGTATCCGAGTAGCGCTATAAATCCGCTAAGGTGTCGGCTGTCAGGGCTTCCAAAGAGGTAAGTCTGTTTGGCGTTTAAAGGTCTCTATTAAGGCCTCAATGCCGGTTTGGTCTTCATGGCTAAAGCGTGCTTCCAGTGGGCTATCAATATCCAACACGCCCCACAGTTGACCATCGTTAACAATAGGCACAACCAACTCCGCCCGTGACGCACTATCGCATGCAATATGGTCGGCAACGCTATGCACGTCATCAATGCGCTGGGTGACTTGCTTTCGAGCCGCCGCGCCGCAAACGCCCTTGCTAAACGGGATCGGATGGCAGGCGGGCTTTCCCTGAAAAGGCCCTAACGCAAGCATCTCGGGCGTTCGTTGCAGGTAGAAGCCCACCCAATTCAAATGGGGGAGAGCCTGCATGATAAACGCACAGGTTTGCGCACTGTTGGTTAGCCAGTCACGGCTATCTAACAACGCCGCGAGTTGGCGATCCAAAAGATCATAGTCCACGGTATCAGCTGACATGTCATCTCTCACATTATGTTTCCTCGGCTATTAACGCACTGGGCCGACAGTAGTCGGCCCAGTTGTCTAACGTTAATGGCGGGGTGATTGATTATTCCCAGCCGGGGACGGCCGCGCCATCAAACAACTCTTCGGCTTTTTCAACCACTTCTTCGCTCTGGTAGGCGCTCACCAGTTGCTGGATTTCCTTACGGTCTTCATCACCGCCTCTAACCGCAATCAAGTTGACGTAAGGAGACTCAGGACCTTCTTTAATCAGCGCGTCGTCGAGGCTTAGGCCGGCAGGCTGTGCAAAGGTGTTATTGATGAAGGCCATATCCACATCCGGCAAAACGCGGGGAAGCTGGGCGGCTTCGATTTCGCGGAAGCGGTAATCGTTGGGGTTTTCCGCGATATCGATGGGAGTGGCTTCCAGATTTTCAGGGTCGTTGAGCGTGATGAGGCCTTCGTTATGCATTAAAATTAGCGCACGACCTTCATTGGAAGGGTCGTTAGGCAGCGCGATTTGCGCTCCCTCTGGCAGCTCTTCGATGCTGTCGTATTTCTCAGAGTATGCGCCAATAGGGTAAACAAAGGTGTAGCCTGCGATAGCGAAATCGTAGCCACGATCATTGACCATCGACTGCATGTAGGGCTCGTGCTGATAGGCGTTGGCATCGAGGCTGCCATCGTCTAAAGCGGCATTGGGCGTTACGTAATCCGTGAACTCAATGATTTCAACATCAAGGTTGTACTCTTCCTTGGCAATCCGCGCGGCGACTTCCATCACTTCGGTTTCAGGGCCGGCGACGGTGCCCATCTTGATACTGGCGGCTTGTGCGCTGGCGCTAACGGCCAGGGCTAATGCGGTAACGGTACTGAAGGCTAGCGTTTTCATCGCAACTCCTGTTATGTCTTGGTTTTCTTTTTGGTGATAATAAAGTTAATTTTAATGCTTTTTCGTTATATGTCTACTAAAAGCAGCGCCGCTATTTCCGGTCGGTTTTGCGTACCAAGTAGTCACCCATGCTTTGGAAGCCTTGTACCATAATAACCAGCACCACCACCGTGATCAGCATAACGGTAGGGTTAAAGCGGTTATAGCCATAGCGAATGCCAAGATCGCCAAGGCCGCCACCACCAACAGCGCCTGCCATCGCGGAGTAACTCACCAGCGTTACCAGGGTGATGGTGAGGCCGGTAATAATGCCTCCGCGTGCTTCAGGGATGAGAACTTTGACGATAATTTGCCACGGTGTTGCGCCCATGGACTGGGCGGCTTCAATCAAGCCCGGCGAGATTTCATTCAGCGCCCCTTCAATCAGCCGAGCGACGAAGGGAATTGCCGCAATGGTCAGCGGTACCGCGGCAGCATTGATGCCAATGGAGGTGCCCACCAACATCCGTGTAAAGGGAATAATCGCCACCATCAAAATAATAAACGGAATGGAACGACCCACGTTGGTCACAATGCCCAGCGTGTGGTTGAGTGCAGGCTTGGCTAAAATCTGTCTGGGGCGCGTCACGTAAAGCATGACACCTAGCGGCAACCCCAATAACGTTGAGATCACCCCTGATATTGCGACCATGTAAAGCGTGTCTAGCGTTGCCTGAAAAATAAGCTCAATCATTGCGCTGGACATAGCCAAGTACCTCTACCTGTAATTGATGATCTGCCAAGTAGTTCATTGCCGCTTGGGTTTGCTCAGACGTACCCAGTAGTTCAGCGATCATTAAACCAAGTGTGCGATCCTGGATCGATTCCACCTTGGCTTGGAGAATACTCACGTCGACGCCGCAATCGCGTGCTAAGCGGGAGATAAGCGGTGTGGACACCGCATCGCCTGAAAACGTCAGCCGTACAACAGGGTGTGCATTGACGCTCGAGTCGTCGCTGAGACGTTCAAGCAGTTCCTTGGGAGGGGTAAGCTGCAGGAAGTCGTTGAGAAACTCGCGACCTAACTGGGTGCGTGGTGCGGTAAAGAAATCGCCAACTTCAGCGTCCTCGACCAGTTCACCATCGGATATTAAGCTGACTCGATGGCAGATCGATTTAACGACCTCCATTTCGTGGGTAATCAACAAAATGGTAATACCCAACTGCTGATTGATATCGCGCAGCAGTTCCAGAATCGAGCTGGTCGTCTGGGGGTCAAGCGCGGAGGTGCCTTCATCGCAAAGCAGCACCTGAGGGTTGCTGGCCAGTGCGCGGGCAATCGCAACGCGCTGTTTTTGCCCGCCTGATAACTGGGCCGGGTACTGGTCTGATTTATCCGATAGCCCCACCAGATTGAGCAGCGGAGTGACGCGTTCTTGGATATCGCGGCGGGGTTGGCCCATCAACTCCAGCGGTAGCGCCACGTTGTCGAACACGCTACGCGTAGTAAGCAAGTTAAAATGCTGGAATATCATGCCGATCCGGTGACGAGCTTGATTAAGCGCTGTGGTGCTTAACCCCGTGATCTCTTGGCCATCAACGGTGACCGTCCCTTGGGTGGGGCGTTCTAGTAAGTTGACGCAGCGAATGAGAGTCGACTTGCCCGCGCCAGATAGGCCGATAACACCGTGAATGGCTCCTTTGGGGATCGCCAGATTGACGCCTTTGAGGGCGTGAACGGCGTCGCGGCCAGAACCATAGGTTTTGCTGACATTATTAAGTTCGATCATAGCGTCTGCCTTTCCTATAGGCCAAAGACGAAGGTGAGAGCGCAAGCGTAGGGCGGGAAATAAAAAAAGGCCACCCTGGCGGGTGGCCATCAACGCTGGACACACCCTTTTAGCTGCACTTCACCAAGCGTGTACTTGGTGGACGCCCGCAATCTGGGTACAAATCGGCGTCTTTACATTTGCGGCGAAAGTCTAAAGAGGCTGTAAAAGGAAGTCAATCTAAAAGCACAGTATCTTATGCGGTTGTGAATTATGGCAATTTTTTCAACTAAAAAATTGAATTATAAAAGTGTTAATTCCTTTTGGGGTAGGGCATCTATCATCTCGAGAGGCCTCCATCGCGTCGTCACTGCTTTAGTGGAGGAGACGTTTGGGGTGCACAAGAAGGTTCGTGCAGTAGTAAGCTTGCACGCGGATCATTTAATGCGAGGGCGCTATGTTCACTGGCATCGTGCAAGACAAGGTAGAGGTAGTGGAAGTACGCGAGCTTGATAAATTCCGTACCCACGTATTGGAAATGCCAGATGTACTGCGTGAGGGGTTAGCAATTGGCGCCTCAGTTGCGCATAACGGGGTGTGTTTGACGGTCACTGAGATTTCAGGTGATCGGGTGAGCTTTGATTTAATGCGTGAAACTTTGCGCCTGACCAATCTTGGTGCAATTACCCCCGGGCAATGCGTCAACATCGAGCGAGCAGCGCGCTTTGGCGATGAAATTGGCGGGCATGCCATGTCGGGTCATGTGATGTGCATGGCAGACGTAGTCGCCATTGATGAGGCGCCCAACAACCGTCGATTGTGGTTTGCGTTACCGGCCTCGATGGGGCGCTTTGTTTTTGAAAAAGGCTACATCGGTGTTGATGGAATAAGCCTGACGATCGGCGATGTGCGGGCTTCGACGCAGGGTGATGGTGTCGAGTTCAGCGTTAATCTTATCCCTGAAACACTGCATCGCACTACGCTCGGTGAGCGGTTGCCCGGCGATCAGGTCAATATTGAAATTGATCCCCAAACACAGGTCATTGTTGAAACGGTGGAGCGTGTTTTGGCGAGTCAGGCGCGCTGATCTTCGCTGCTGGCAAGCGTTATAGTGCATTTCTGACCGATTGGTTATAACGTGGCCTGAAGATTGCTTATGCTAAGCGATGAGGTTTAATAAGCGGGCGCTAGCCCGCTATCGACGGCTGCACAAGGTGTTCGCATCATGCGTGACCTTTCGGTAGTATGTGCGGCTTTTCGCGCTGCCAGGGCGCATCAGCGTTTACGCGAAGGATAAAAATACCTATGAATTTTCTGGATAAGCAATTCGGGCTTACCGAGCACCAAACCAGTGTTAAGACCGAGGTCATCGCCGGAATAACCACCTTCCTTACGATGGCGTACATCATCTTCGTTAACCCCAGTATCCTTTCTGAAGCTGGGATGGACTATGGGGCGGTGTTTGTCGCCACTTGCGTAGCCGCCGCTATTGGCTGTCTCATCATGGGGCTGTGGGCCAACTATCCGATTGCCCAGGCACCAGGCATGGGGCTCAACGCGTTCTTTACTTACGGTGTCGTCCTTGGGATGGGCTATACGTGGGAAGCGGCATTGGGGGCCGTGTTCTTCTCGGGTCTATGCTTTTTCTTGCTGAGTATTTTTAAAATTCGCGAGTGGATTATTAACTCTATTCCGCTCTCGCTGCGTTTAGGGATTGCCGCGGGTATTGGTCTGTTTTTGGCCATGATTGCATTGAAAAATGCCGGTATCGTGGTGGCTGATGACGCGACATTAGTTGCGCTGGGAGATCTCTCTGAACCGGCGGCACTCTATGCGCTGCTGGGCTTTTTCGTGATAACCGCTCTGTCCTATTTAAAGGTCACCGGTGCCGTCATGATCGGTATCCTGGGGATCACCATTGCGTCGATCGTGCTTGGGCATAACGAGTATGGCGGCCTTATGTCTATGCCGCCCTCAATTGCCCCTACCTTTATGGCAATGGATCTCATGGGGGCGCTTGATGTCGCCATGCTAAGCGTGATTTTCGCTTTTCTGTTTGTTGATCTGTTCGATACGTCAGGCACGCTGGTCGGTGTGGCACATCGCGGCAAGCTTTTAGATAAAGATGGCAAACTGCCGCGTCTGGGCCGGGCCATGATGGCCGACAGTACGGCTTCAATGGCCGGCGCTGCCTTGGGTACCTCCACCACGACCAGCTATATCGAGTCGACGGCGGGTATCGCATCGGGTGGCCGGACAGGTCTGACGGCGGTCGTCGTCGCCGTGCTGTTCCTGTTCAGTTTGTTCTTTGCCCCATTGGCAGGCTCAATTCCCGCCTTTGCGACCGCCGGTGCATTGCTTTATGTGGCTGTGCTAATGGCAGGTAGCTTGGCGCATGCCAACTGGGATGACCCGACCGACGCCGCGCCGGTGCTGATTGCGGCTCTGGCGATGCCGCTGACCTTTTCGATCGCCGAGGGTATTGCCCTTGGGTTTATTAGCTATGCGGCGATCAAAACCCTGTCGGGACGCTTTAAAGACCTTAATCCAGCAGTGATTATTCTGGCACTGCTGTTTGCGGTGAAATTTCTGTTTCTAGACTAACGTAATTTTATTAACCCAATGAGAGACGCGATGAGCATCTACGGCGATTACATTAAGTCCGTGATACGCACAGTGCCTGACTGGCCAGAAAAGGGGGTCAACTTTCGTGACATTACCCCGCTGCTGCAAAATAGTGCGGCATTTCGCAAGCTGATCGATAGCTTTGTACACCGCTATCAGGAAATGAACCTGGATGCCATCGCGGCTATCGACGCGCGTGGGTTTATCATTGGGGCTCCTTTGGCCTACGAGCTGGGCTGTAGCTTTGTCCCGGTGCGTAAGAAGGGTAAGCTGCCGTTTAAAACCATCAGCGAAACTTACACGCTCGAATATGGCCATTCAGAAGTTGAGCTTCATTCGGACGCTTTCCAAAAAGACGACCGCATCTTGCTGATGGATGACCTGATTGCTACCGGCGGGACCATGCTGGCCGCCGCGAATCTTATCCAGCGCAGCGGTGGGCATGTCGTTGAGACGGCCACCATTATTGATTTGCCTGAGCTGGGTGGCTCGCAAAGGATTCGCGACGCGGGCTACAGCGTTTTCGCGGTTTGTTCTTTCACCGAAGACGAGTAATGAACGATATGAGCAGCGAACGCTACCATCAGCATTTTACCGTCTCATGGGATCAGCTCCATCGCGATGTGCGCCAGCTTTGCCATCAGCTGGTCGAACGTGACTTCAATGGAATTGTGGCGATTACTCGTGGGGGGCTGATTCCTGCCGCCTTGATCGCGCGCGAGCTGAACGTGCGGCTCATCGATACCGTGTGTATCAAAAGCTATGACCACATGGATCAAGGTGGGCTGGATATTCTTAAAGGCGTTGATCACGACGGCGAGGGATGGCTGTTGGTCGATGACTTGGTCGACACGGGTAAAACCGCTCGTGCGGTGAGCGAAATGTTGCCCAAGGCGCATTTTGTTACCATCTATGCCAAGCCGGAAGGGCGTCCTTTGGTTGATCAGTATTTAACCGAAGTTGCCCAGCACTGCTGGATTCAGTTCCCCTGGGATATGGGCGTTGCCTATGTTGAACCACTGGTTGATCAAGTGAAGAAATAATCATGTCGAATCCGCTTCCCGACGACTGGAATCACTGGCTGGGAAATGAGTTTCAGGCTGACTATATGCGGTCACTGAAACGCTTTCTGGCTGACGAAAAAGCGGCCAAAAAAATCATTTATCCCCATTCATCTCAGTTGTTCCGCGCCTTTGAGTTAACGCCACTCAATGACGTAAAGGTGGTGATATTAGGTCAGGATCCTTACCACGGACCCAACCAAGCACACGGGCTATGTTTTTCGGTACAGGCGGGGGTGGCGGTGCCTCCTTCGTTGCTGAATATCTATAAAGAACTGGCCAGCGATGTAGGTGCCGAACCTGTTAGCCATGGGCATTTGGAAGCCTGGGCGAAGCAAGGAGTGTTGCTGCTAAACACGTCGTTAACGGTTGAGAGGGGCAATGCTGCGTCTCACCGAGGGAAAGGCTGGGAACCTTTCACGGATAGGGCGATTGAGACGGTGAGCGCGCATGCGCTGCCTAGTGTATTCCTGCTCTGGGGCAGTCACGCCCGCCAGAAGAAAACGCTGATTGATACACAGCGTCATTTGGTATTGGAAGCGCCGCATCCCTCCCCGTTATCTGCCCATCGGGGTTTTTTTGGAACCCGCCATTTTTCACAGGCGAATCGCTTTTTGGTCGAGCATGGGCGCGCTCCCGTTGAGTGGCAATTACCCGCCACCCCTTAACCTGGCGGCGGCTTACGGGTAGAATGCCGCCCAATTTTGCAAGTCTGCGACCAGCCGCGTTGCCTATCACCCCCTGCAGTGAGGACGTCCCATGAGTGTCTATTCCATTAATCATCCGCTTGTTCAGCATAAACTGGGACTGATGCGTGAAGTTGATATAAGCACCAAGAGCTTTCGGGAATTGGCAGGTGAAGTGGCTAAGCTTTTAACCTACGAAGCAACCAAGGACCTTGAGCTCGAAGATCACACTATTGAGGGATGGAATGGTGAACCTATTGCTACGAGGCGGCTAAAGGGTAAAAAAGTCACGGTTGTGCCGATCCTTCGTGCTGGGTTGGGTATGCTTGAGGGTGTCACTGATCTAATTCCCAGTGCGCGTGTCAGTGTCGTTGGGCTTTATCGTGACGAAGAGACGCTGCAGCCTGTTCCGTATTTTGCCAAATTTACCAATGACATCGAAGAGCGCATGGCAATCGTAATTGACCCCATGCTGGCGACCGGGGGGTCAATGGTGGCCACCTTGGATATGCTGCGTGAGCGCGGCTGCGAGCACATGAAGGTGATTGTATTGGTGGCGGCGCCAGAAGGTATCAAGCGTGTGCAAGAGGCGTATCCGGGCATAGACATTTACACAGCCGCGGTGGATGAGCGGCTGGATGAGAACGGCTATATCGTCCCAGGCTTAGGCGATGCTGGCGATAAAATCTTCGGTACAAGATAAGCCTTTCATGTTAACCGGCCCCTGGCGTCTTACGTTAGGGGCATTTTTTTGCCCTAGCATAAATCTGAGAGGAGCCGCGTGATGAAAGATGCCCCAAGCCAGCCTGAATCTTGGCCTAGAGTGTTGCTAACCGGGGCCCAAATGCTATTTGTGGCATTTGGCGCCTTGGTCTTAGTGCCACTGTTGACGGGGCTTGATCCGAGTGTGGCGTTGTTCACCGCCGGGGTCGGTACGTTGGTGTTTCATACGGTAACCGGCTTAACGGTACCGGTCTTTCTTGCCTCTTCGTTTGCCTTTATTGCACCGATTCAAGGGTCGATAGCTAACTTTGGTGTCTCGGCAACGCTCGGTGGTTTGATGGTGGCAGGGTTGGTATACGTGGCCATTTCGGCGGCGATCCGCGTGAAGGGAACCGAGTGGCTGCATCGCCTATTACCACCCGTCGTAGTAGGCCCGGTGATTATGGTTATTGGCCTGGCGTTGGCTCCAGTGGCGGTTGATATGGCCACCGGCGAAACCAGCGATCACATCGGTTATGGTGCGGCGCTGTTTTTATCCATGGTAAGTCTACTGGTTACCTTGGTCTTGGCTGTATTTAGCCGTGGATTGCTGCGTTTGATCCCTATTATGGGCGGCATAATAGTTGGCTATTGCCTGGCGCTGTTAATGGGCCTGGTCGACTTTACGCCGGTGCGTGAGGCTAACTGGTTGGCCATCCCTGCGTTTACTGCGCCAAGTTTTCACTGGGCGGCCATTCTGTTTATGATTCCTGTCGCGATTGCCCCAGCGGTGGAGCATATTGGTGATATGGTGGCTATTGGTTCGGTAACTCGGCGTAACTACCTGGAGAAGCCGGGGCTGCATCGTACGCTGTTAGGCGATGGTTTAGCGACCACGGTGGCCGCGCTATTTGGCGGCCCGCCCAATACTACATATTCAGAAGTAACGGGGGCGGTGACGCTAACCCGGGCGTTTAACCCTCGCTATATGGTGGTCGCGGCGGTACTGGCCGTTGCGCTGGCCTTTATTGCCAAGTTGGGGGCGCTTCTGCAAACCATCCCCGGGCCTGTAATGGGGGGGATTATGACGCTACTGTTCGGTTCTATCGCGGTCATCGGGATGAATACGTTGGTGCGTGCCGGGCATTCATTAACCGCCCCGCGTAATCTGGTCGTTGTCTCGTTGATTCTTGTTTTTGGTATTGGCGGCATGCAGGTGGGCGGTGGCCAGTTTACGCTGCAAGGCGTTAGCCTGGCGGCGCTGGTCGGTATTGCGTTGAACTGGATACTGCCAGCCGAGGAAAAAGCTGACGCTGGCGATGCTCACTAACCCTTGTCTATTTGGAGCAGCTCGCTTATGCAGTTGAATTCATCGCTAGCTTTTCCCGTGTTGGGGATTGCTGCCTGGAGTGGGACGGGGAAGACGACGCTGCTCGAGCAGTTGTTACCGCGGCTTCGGGCCGAGGGCATTAAGGTGGCGGTGATTAAGCATGCTCACCATCGCTTTGATGTCGACCAACCCGGGAAAGATAGCTATAAGCTACGCAGTGCCGGGGCGACACCTATTCTGGTCGCATCAAACCAACGCCTAGCGTTGATGCAGGAAACCCCAGGCGGTGAAGAGCCGGATTTAAATCAGCTACTGGCGATGATGGCTGTACACTCACCTGATCTGGTGCTGGTGGAAGGCTTTAAAGCATGGCCCTTGGCCAAGCTGGTGCTTTATCGTAATGGCATTGGGGACGCAGATATTCTACTAGGCCCAGGCGTTGAAGCCGTCGCGCTTGATGGGCCGTCGCCGGTCGCCTTGCCCGCTGCAAGGAGGCAGCTAGCGCTTAATGATACGGACGCCATTGCAAGTTGGATAATCGAATGGATGGCGGGCCAACGGCTCAATGATGTTTCACGCACTGATAGGTGACACCATGCAGTTAACTCATCTCAATAGCCGCGGCGAAGCCCGTATGGTAGACGTTTCAGATAAACAAGAGACGCGCCGCGAGGCGGTTGCATCTGGGCGCATTGTGATGCTTCCTGCCACCCTGACGCAGCTAAGTGAAGGCTCTTTACCTAAAGGTGATGTACTGGCAACTGCACGTATTGCGGGGATTCAGGCGGCAAAACGTACCCATGAGCTGATCCCGCTTTGTCACTCGTTGGCGCTTTCTAAAGTGGCCATTGAGTTTGATGTGGATCCCGCAGAAAGCTGTGTCCATGTTACCGCGAGTTGTCGATTAAATGGGCGTACCGGGGTCGAGATGGAAGCACTGACAGCAGTCTCGGTGGCCTGTTTAACGCTTTACGATATGTGTAAAGCGGTAGATAAAAGCATGCGTATTGACGCGGTACAGCTTGATAGCAAACGCGGCGGTCAGCGGGGAGAGTATCAGCGCGAGACCACGCCTGAAGCGCCGCCGCCGATTGTCACAGGCCAAGGCACCGCCGGTGAAGTCAGCTTGGGAGATCGTTGTCATTCGCCTTGCGTACTGGTCAAGTTTCTTGCCGAGCTGCGTGAGCAACTGGGTGAAAACGAACGGGTGGTGACTTTTGACCAACTGCCCAGTCGCGATATTGCGGGGCTGAAAGCCGCTTTAGCGGCTCAGGACGAACGCTTTCAACTATTGCAGGACCAACGCACGCTTTGTGCGATCAACCAGGTCATGGCCAACGATGGCGCGCGAATTACCGACGATGACGAGGTGGCTTTTTTCCCACCCGTTACAGGGGGCTAAGATGGATATTAGCATCCGCGTTCAAGCGGCGCCTTTTGATATGGCCTATGGTTATGATGCCTGCATCGCCGGACGCACGGATATAGGAGGGGTTGTTAGCTTCACTGGGCTGGTACGTGACTTTAACGAAACCCCTGACGTTACGGGGCTGACCCTGGAGCACTATCCAGGAATGACCGAGGCCACCCTCCAGCGTATTGCTGAGCAGGCGGGGCAGCGCTGGTCACTCAACGCCGTTACGATTATTCACCGAGTGGGGCATATGCGTCCGGGTGATGCCATTGTTAGAGTGCTAGTGGCAAGCGCGCATCGCCGGGAAGCCTTTGAGGCCTGTGATTTCATTATGGACTGGTTAAAAACCCAAGCGCCTTTTTGGAAAAAAGAACACGGCCTTCAGGGTGATTACTGGGTTAAAGAGCGCCGTTCAGATATCGACGATGCCGCCCGCTGGTAATTTCGCAGGCCGACAGAACGGCGAAGTAGCGTTGTCTTAATCGTCAACGATGGGAGCAGGCAGTTCGCTGGCCATAATCTGCAGGTGAACATCAGGTAAATGCTGTAGCCGCTCGGCTAACCAGGCGATTAAACGCGGCTGGAGGCCAAGTCTCAGGTCCGCTAACGTATCAGCGTGCAGTTCGGCAAGCTGGTCATCCAACCATTCGCTGAAGCTGTCTTCGTCCAGCGCATTGGCGCTTGTGTTATCCAGCATTAGGCGTCCAATGCGCGCCCAGCCGGTAGTCGTAGCGGTAACTGGCAGCGCTAAATAAAGGCTGCCCCGGCGCGGGTGGGCGCTACTGTCGCTTTCCAGCCCAGGGTGGGGGACAACACTGTTCTGACTGACGATGCATGGTGGTTGCGGGTAGTGCTGCTCGTGATGCAGCCCCTCTTGATCAAAGCGAATCATGTCGCCATTGACGGGTGCTAGCGGTGCATTAATACCAAGAGTCGCCGCTAGCTGTTGATGGGCCTGTTGATGTTGGCTTTCCCCGTGGACAGGCAGCAGGTGTCTTGGCATTAACCACTCATAAAAGCGAGTCATTTCCTCCTGTGCCGGGTGCCCCGTCGCGTGTAGTTCGGGGTGGCTGAATTCATCGAAGAGCCGAACGCCAAGTTGTTGCAAACGCTTTTTTAGCTGCTCAATGGGTCGCTCATTCCCGGGAATCGCTTTCGCGGAAAAAATCACGTTGTCGCCTGGCTGTAAATCAACGTGAGGGTGACGGCCCTGAGCAAGCCGTTGAAGCGCAGCACGCGGCTCGCCTTGGCTGCCTGTGGCAATGACGACGACTTCATCGGGGGGGAGGTAACCGAGGTCGTGGGCGGGCACTAACGTCGGAAAATCGTCCAAATAGCCGAGACCGCGGGCGACGCCTACCATGCGTTCCATTGAGCGTCCCATCAAACTAACACGCCGTCCGCACTGATAAGCTGCGCGCCCAATTGCCAACACGCGGGCTAAATTACTGGCGAAGCAGGAAACAATCACTCTGCCTTCGCAGGCGGCGAGCGTTGCGGCAAGTGCTCGGGCGACATCACCTTCGCTGCCCGAGTGGCCTGGCATCGGAGCGTTAGTGGAATCGCCTATCACCAAGTCAACTGGCGCGAGTGCCTTGAACTGTGCTTGATTGATCGGCTCACCGATGATCGGCTCGGGATCAAGCTTCCAGTCCCCGCTATGCAGCACGCGGTAGAGACCTGCCATGACGATCAACGCGCAGCTCTCGGGTATTGAGTGAGGAACCGCCAGATAGCGAAGGATGAAAGGGCCGCTTTGCAAGGCCTCACCGGGCTCGACTACATGGATGGCGGCGCTGCTGAGTTGATGCTCGGCAAATTTGAGACGCAATAAGCCTGCCGCCAGGGGCGTGGCATAAATGGGGCATTGCCAGTGAGGCCAGAGCCAGGCAACTGCGCCAATATGGTCTTCATGCCCGTGGGTGATATACAGCGCTTTAGGCGCGATGCCCAATGCTTTCGGCGTCGCCAGGTTGGGGACTTGGAGCGGAGCGTTGGGTAAATCCTGACGAATCATCATGCCGCAATCCACGGCGATCCAGTGATCCTCGTAGCCATATAGCGTCAGATTCATGCCAATCTCCCCACAACCGCCTAACGGCAAGATGCGCAATGGGGGGCGACGACGGGGACGAATATGAGCGCGCGGTGGATGCATCAGAGTAATAAAGCCTAAAAAATAATTCCTCAACTATACGGTAAGCGGCGGTCGGCTAACAATCATCGCCGTGACAGTCGATGATTGCGGGCGTCGCATTGGGTACACTAGACGTTTGTTGAATGCCCATGGACGGCCATGACAATAGCCGCGTGGTAAACCGTTAAGAGTAATGACTATGTCGCATTTTTATCGTTTAGTGGTGTCCTGCCCAGACCAGGTGGGAATTGTGGCGGAAGTATCGAGTTTTATTGCCGCGCAAGGCGGGTCTATTACTGAGGCTAGTCAGCATTCTGATCTGCAAACCGGGCGTTTTTTTATGCGCTACGAAATATTAGCGGATTCATTGGGTATGTCGGCGGAAGCGTTACGTTCGGCCTTTGAACCTGTGGCTGCGCAGTTTGATATGCAGTGGGCGTTGGTCGATACCCAGAAGCGTCGGCGGGTCGTGTTGATGGTATCGCGAGAATCACATTGTTTGGTTGATTTACTCTACCGCTGGCAGGTAGGTGAGCTTGATTGCGATATTGTTGGCGTGATATCGAATCATGATGATATGCGGTCGTTAACCGAGTGGTACGGTATTCCCTATCACCATGTTCCCGTGGATCCCAAGGATAAACCAGCGGCCTTTGGGCAAGTGCAAGCGCATATTGACCAAGCGCGAGCAGACTGCGTGGTGTTGGCCCGCTATATGCAAATTCTGCCGCCAGCGTTGTGCCAGCGCTATGCGGGGCAGGTGATCAATATCCACCACAGCTTTCTGCCCTCATTTGCCGGTGCCAAGCCGTATCACCAAGCCTATGAGCGCGGTGTAAAGCTAATAGGCGCAACTTGCCATTACGTTACCCAAGAGCTGGATGCGGGACCTATCATTGAGCAAGACATCCACCGGGTCAGTCACTGTCATACACCGACGGCTCTGGTGCGCTTTGGGCGTGACGTGGAAAAAGCCGTGCTAGCACGAGGTCTTCGTTGGCACTTGGAAGACCGCGTGCTGGTGCACGGTAATAAAACCATCGTGTTTAGCTAGCGTTAGCCAAGCGCTTGGCCATTGCCACCGCGGATAACGCCGACGCCCACACCTTCGATTTCGAGTGGCTGGCTACGTAGGTCGATCTCGATCGGGGCAAAGTCGGTGTTTTCCGCGATTAAAGTGACGTGATGGCCTTCGCGTTTAAAACGCTTAACGGTCACTTCATCTTCCAGGCGGGCAACGACAATTTGCCCATCCCGAATGTGCTGGGTACGGTGTACAGCGAGCAGGTCGCCTTCCAGAATGCCGATGTTTTGCATTGAAAGCCCGCGCACACGTAACAAATAGTCCGCTTTGGGCGTGAAGTAGTCGGCGGGTAAGGGGCAGTAGCGGTCAATGTGCTCGGCGGCCAGGATAGGACTGCCTGCCGCGACTTCGCCAATAATAGGTAAACCCGTCGCCTGATCCGTTGCTGATGGTTGGGTATCAAGCGTCTCCTGGGGCTCTTGGTTGGGTAAGCGGATACCGCGGGATGTGTTGCGGATGATGCGTATGACGCCCTTGCGCTCAAGTGCCCGCAAATGCTCTTCTGCCGCATTGGGCGAGCGAAACCCTAGCGCTTTGGCGATTTCGGCCCGGGTAGGCGGATAGCCAAACTCGGCCATGGTTTTGACAATAAAGTCGAAGACATTTTGTTGACGAACAGTTAACGGCCGCGACATACCAGCCTCCAATTGAATAAGTGGGCAAGACAGCGTCTGTTTACCTTTTGGCTATGTGGTTAAGTATACAGTATGTTTCCCTGTCCAGTATATCTTTGAGTTAGTCTGGCTAACAACCTGATGTATAAGGAGATGCGGTTGCGCTACAGGTGCGTCTTTTATCGCCAGGTAAACGTTGAGAGCTATCTAGCGATAACGTAGTATCCTAGTTTGTTTAAAACAGCCGTTTTTATGGACCGTTTTTATGGAGAGCAGCATGGCTCAATCGGATACGGTGACGCGCATTCTAGATACTGCGGAAGTGCTCTTTGCAGAGCGTGGTTTTGCCGAGACGTCCTTACGCAATATTACCAGTAAGGCGCGAGTCAACTTGGCCGCGGTGAATTATCACTTTGGCTCTAAAAAAGCGCTTATTCAGGCGGTATTCGCGCGTTATCTGGATCCGTTTTCGCAGCGTTTTCATAGTGCTCTAGACGATCTTGAAGCTCGCTATGAAGGGCGCGATATTCCCCTTGAGGTGCTGCTCGAAACCATGGCGACAACCGTGCTGACGGTGCCCGCTGAGCGCAATAGCCTAAAAGTCTTTATGCGTTTGCTTGGCCTTGCGTACAGCCAAGCCCAGGGCCATTTGCGCCGCTACATTCAGCAAGAATACGGGGATGTCTTTAGCCGATTCACTGATTTAGTGCGCCGCGCCACTCCTGATTTGCCGGACGCCGAGCGCTTTTGGCGGCTACACTTTATGTTAGGTACCGTCATCTTTACGCTTTCGGGACTGGATGCGCTGCGCGATATTGCTGAAAAGGATTACCACCAGCACGTCACGGTGCGCGACTTGGTTCGCCGCCTTCGACCGGTGGTGGTGGCGGCAATGAACGCGCCGCTACCTGACGAGAAAGACATTGAGAATCATGCAGACACCGTCGCTCATTGAGTTGCCTCCCCGCCAGGCGTTATGGCTCGAAATTGCCATTCAGGCACAGCAGTTACGTGCCTGGCAAGGCGATGTATGTCGCTATGAGTGTAATATTTCCACCGGGCGTGCCGGCGTTGGGTGTCAAGACGGGAGTGGGAAAACGCCTATTGGCTGGCACTATATTCGCGCCGCGATTGGCGGTAATGCCCCGGAAAACGCCGTGTTTAAAGGCCGTCGCTGGACGGGGGAAGTGTTTAACACTGAGATGGCTGCTGAGTTCCCTGAGCGAGATTGGATTCTGACGCGCATTCTATGGCTATGTGGACTTGAATCGGGGTTAAACCGTGGCGGCCTGGTGGATTCGCAGCGTCGTTATATTTATCTGCACGGTACGCCGCCGGATCAACCAATGGGCCAGCCAGCCTCGCATGGTTGTGTGCGTTTGCGTAATGACGACCTCCTTTGGCTCTTTGAACAGGCCCCACCCGGAACGCCTGTCTGGCTTCACGACAGGCATTGATCGTTGGATTCACGCTAATCATCGTCTAGTATTGGCGCTTTTTTTGGACATCCCGCTATGACACATCCATTAGGCTCGGTCATGTTGGACCTTGAGGGGACCACGTTGACCGCTGCAGACCGGCAGTTGCTGAAAACGCCCGCGGTGGGAGGCGTCATCCTATTTTCGCGCAATGTCGAAGACGCCTATCAGGTACGTCGATTGTGTGGCGAGTTGCGCAAGTTACGGCCTGATTTGTTGTTGGCAGTGGACCAGGAGGGCGGTCGCGTTCAGCGCATCAAGGAAGGATTGACGCGCCTGCCGCCGATGGCGCGTCTCGGTGAGTATTATCAGCAGGATCGCGCGGCGGCGCTTGCCTTTACCCAGGATGTTGGGTGGCTACTGGGCATGGAGATGGCCGCCTGCGGCTTGGATATTAGTTTTGCCCCCGTGCTGGACGTTGACAGCGGATTGTCCAGCATGATTGGTGATCGCAGCTTTGGCCCTGAGCCCGAGCAAGTCAGCGAATTGGGCGGGGCGTTAGTGGCGGGGCTTCATGACGCCGGTATGGCGGCGGTTGGCAAGCATTTCCCAGGGCATGGCGGCGTGGCGGCGGATTCGCATCTTGCGCTGCCGATTGACGATCGCTCGTTTGAAGCCCTGAAACAACACGATCTGATTCCCTTTAGCGCTCTGGCGAAAAAGCTCGATGGAGTCATGCCCGCGCATATTGTGTACTCGGCCTTTGACTCGCGACCCGCTGGTTTTTCGCCTAGCTGGCTTGGCATGCTTCGCCAGTCGCTGGAGTTTAGAGGTTGCATCTTTTCAGATGACTTGAGCATGGCTGGTGCTCATCAAGCCGGGGGGCCACGCGAACGTGCGGCGGCTGCGTTGGCAGCGGGTTGCGATATGTTGCTGGTATGCAATGATCGTAATGCGGCGCTTGAAGTGGTGTCCGCCGTCCCCGCACCCCAGTCCGTCCGGCCTGGAAAACTTCGCTATAAGCGTGCTCGGCCAGACTTGGATGCATTGCCCGCGCTCAGCCGCTGGCGTCGCACGCATGCCCAGCTTGAGGCAATGGCGACCCTGTCAACTGGCAATTAAAGACCGTTTTTACCCAGCAGGTTGGAATTTTAATGGCAAAGCTAGATAAAGAAGCGCTCGCGTCGCTCGACTCCATGCGCGAGCTAATGGACAACGCCGACTGTTTGATTTCCCAGCAGCAGGTGGAGCAGGCGCTGGACCGTATGGCCGAACAGATCAGCGACGATCTAGGCGATAAACTGCCGGTTTTTTATTGCGTCATGAATGGCGGGTTGATTACCACTGGTCACTTGTTAACCCGACTGGGGTTTCCCCTTGAGGTGGATTACTTACATGCCACGCGCTACCGCAATGAAACCCGCGGTGGTGAGCTGTTCTGGCGGGTGTCGCCGGAAATCCCCATGGCCGGACGGCACGTGGTCATCGTCGATGACATTCTAGATGAAGGGACGACATTGGCTGCGATTCTGAATTACTGTCAGGAAGCGCAAGCGGCCAGTATTACCACGGCGGTGCTGGTCGATAAGCGTCATGACCGAAAAGCAGTCCCTGGTTTAAAAGCGGACTATTGCAGTCTGGAAGTTGCCGACCGTTACGTGTTTGGTTTTGGCATGGACTACAAAGGCTACTGGCGTAATGCCCCAGGGATTTTTGCACCCAAGGGCATGTGAGCCTGCGATTTCCGGGGTTAGCGGGGCGAAAAACGCCGCGCTAACCCGGTTTCGGCAATCATGCGAGTGGATATCTCTTCCACTGAGAAACGAGTGGCATCGATGTAAGGCACATGCAGTCGTCGATACAACGCTTCGGCCTGCTCAATTTCCTGCATACATTGATCCATCGAGCTATACCGACTATTAGGTCGGCGCTCGTTGCGGATCGCCGCCAGACGCCGTGCGTCAATCGTTAGGCCAAATAATTTGTGCCTGTGGGGTGCGAGTGCCTTGGGCAGTTTTAGCATCCCATCTTCATCCAGGTCGTCTTCTGTAAGCGGGTAGTTGGCGGCGCGAATACCAAACTGTAAGGCCAGATAGAGCGAGGTAGGTGTTTTGCCGCAGCGCGATACGCCTACCAGGATGATATCGGCTTTATCGTACTGATGGGTGCGCGCCCCATCGTCGTTATCCAACGCGAAATGCACTGAGTGAATGCGATCCATGTAGACGTCGTCGCTACCAATCGAGTGCGTTCGCCCCACGCTATAGGACGAATGGGTGGCGAGTTCCTGCTCCAGAGGTTCAAGAAACGTAGAGAAAATATCTACCTTGAAGCCGGAGGCTTGACGAATCACGTCGCGGATTTGTTGGTCGACAATCGTATCGATAATAATTGGCCTTTGGCCGTCGTGGACCGCCGTGGCGTCGATGATCTGAGCTAAGGCCTTAGCTTTTTCCACGGTGTCGATATAAGGCTTGGTTTGCATATTGATCTCGACATCACTGAATTGGGCTAAAAGGCTCCTGCCCAGACTCTCGGCGGTAATGCCGGTCCCGTCCGAAATAAAAAAAGCCGTGCGCTGCATGGTATTCGCTCCCCGTAACGTTGCGCATATTGTGTGCTGGGATAGCGTTGGGCACAACTGTGCTTGATCGGTGACTACAACAAACGCTCAAAAATGCCACCTGTTGTAAAAATCCTCCACTCTCTTCGCTATTAGACTAATGGCGAATACGCAGAGGCGGTGCTAGGGTGAGCGCATTCATCTTCAGCGGTTGACATGACCGCTGGCCTATTGAGCGAGGGGGTTGCGTGAACAATTACATTCTATGGTTCGATCAACTGGGCATGGCCGACGTCGAACGCGTGGGTGGTAAAAATGCCTCGCTTGGCGAAATGATCTCCAATTTATCCGGGGCAGGGGTTACCGTTCCCAGCGGGTTCGCGACGACGGCTCACGCCTACCGCGAATTTCTTGCCCATGAGGGACTCAATGAGCGTATCAACCAGACCCTGGCGCGTCTCGACGTTGATGACGTTAAGGCGCTGGCTGAAGCGGGCAAAATGATACGCCAGTGGGTCATTGATACGCCGTTACCCCCCACCTTTGAAAACGAACTGCGCGCTGCGTACGAGACGCTTCAGCAGCGTCATCCTGCGTTAAAAGCCGCGGTGCGCAGCTCGGCCACCGCTGAAGACTTGCCCGATGCCTCCTTCGCTGGACAACAGGAAACCTTCCTCAATATCGAGGGGTTTGACAATATCAAGCGTGCTGTCCACGAAGTCTTTGCGTCACTGTTTAATGACCGAGCGATTTCTTACCGGGTTCATCGTGGGTATGCGCATGAGAATGTTGCGCTGTCGGCGGGCGTGCAAAAAATGGTGCGCTCTGAAACCGGCGCGTCGGGCGTCATGTTTACGTTGGACACCGAGTCGGGTTTCCGCGATGCGGTATTCGTTACAGCGTCTTGGGGGTTAGGCGAAACCGTTGTGCAAGGGGCCGTTAACCCAGATGAATTCTATGTTCACAAGCCGACCCTGGCGGCGGGGCGCCCTGCGGTACTTCGGCGTAACCTGGGTTCAAAACTGATCAAAATGGTCTATGGCGAAGATGCCAGTGCGGGTAAATCGGTTGAGACTATCGATGTGCCGTTAGTCGATCGTGGGCGTTTCTGCATTAACGATCAACAGGTGATGGCATTGGCGCGACAAGCCGTGACCATTGAACAACACTACCAACGACCCATGGACATTGAGTGGGCGCTGGACGGCGACGATGGTGAACTATACATTGTGCAGGCGCGGCCAGAAACCGTCGTGTCGCAGCAGGAAGGCGGCAAGCTTGAGCGTTTCCACCTGCGCGAGAAAGGCCGCACCCTGGTCACCGGCCGCGCGATCGGCCAGCGCATTGGCCGTGGTACTGCCAAGATAGTCATGACCCCTGACGACATGGATAAAATCCATGATGGCGATGTATTAGTGACCGATATGACCGACCCTGATTGGGAACCGATCATGAAGCGCGCTTCAGCCATCGTGACCAACCGTGGGGGTAGAACCTGCCATGCGGCGATTATTGCTCGGGAACTGGGAATCCCTGCCGTCGTCGGCTGTGGCGATGCCACCACGCGATTGAGCGAGGGCAGCGACGTTACCGTGTCATGCGCCGAAGGGGATGCCGGTCATGTTTATGAGGGGCTGCTGGCCTTCGACTGTAAAGTTTCTAACGTCGATACCATGCCCGAGATCCCCTTCAAGATCATGATGAACGTGGGTAACCCGGACCGCGCGTTTGGGTTTGCCGGTCTTCCTCATGCCGGGGTGGGGCTTGCGCGACTTGAGTTCATTATTAACCGCATGATTGGCGTTCATCCCAAAGCGCTGCTGGAGTACGACACACTGCCGTCTGATCTGCAGCAGGTGATTGATATGCGTACCGCCGGCTATGCCGATCCGGTCAGCTTTTACGTTGATAAGCTTGTAGAAGGTATTTCGACGTTGGCGGCAGCCTATTATCCTCAGCGCGTCATCGTGCGGCTTTCCGACTTTAAGTCAAACGAGTACGAAAACCTGATTGGTGGCAAGCTTTACGAACCCGGCGAAGAGAATCCGATGCTCGGTTTCCGGGGGGCTTCACGCTATATCTCAGAGGCGTTCCGTCCCTGCTTTGAGCTTGAGTGCCGGGCGCTCAAGCGTGTGCGAGAAGAAATGGGGCTTGATAACGTTGAAATTATGGTGCCTTTCGTTCGCACGACAGAAGAAGCTCGCGAGGTGGTCGAACTGCTGGCGACCAACGGTCTCAAGCGTGGCGATAATGGCCTTAAGGTCATTATGATGTGCGAACTACCCGCCAACGCGCTGCTTGCGGATGAGTTTCTTGAGCATTTCGATGGTTTCTCGATTGGTTCCAACGACCTAACACAGCTAACCCTTGGGTTGGATCGCGACTCCGGTATCGTGGCGCATCTCTTTGACGAGCGAAACGAAGCGGTCAAAAAGCTGCTGTCGATGGCCATCAAGGCCTGTAAAGCCCAGGGCAAATACGTCGGCATCTGCGGCCAGGGGCCTTCTGATCACCCTGATTTTGCGAAGTGGCTGATGGAGCAGGGCATCGATTCAATATCGCTCAACCCAGACGCAGTGATTGAAACCTGGTTTATGCTGGCTGGCGAAACCATCGCAGAATAATAATTAGCAGGCTAGTTGATAAGCGCCCGGCCATTGTGCTGGGCGCTTGGGTTTAATAGGCTAGCGATCTAACGCGGTTGGATTGAACGAATTGGCGGAGTCGGTCGTGATGCCCTCGAAAAAAATTGCCTGGTTACTGCCCGGCCTATTGGTAGTGTCTCTCCATAGTTGGGGCTTCGATTATGAAACGCCCTCCATCTCACCTGAAGACGGTTCTGGCTATGAGGAAAAGCCTGGCTGGTCTGCTGACTCCTTCGCGGTGGCAGCTGCCAATCCGCTGGCCACCGATGCGGGTTACCAGATATTAAAAGCCGGGGGCAATGCGATCGACGCGGCTATTGCCGTCCAGATGGTGCTCGGGCTGGTTGAGCCGCAATCCAGCGGCCTGGGTGGCGGGGCGTTCTTGCTTTACTACGATGGCGAGGACGTGCGTGCTTACGATGGTCGTGAGACCGCGCCGAGCGCCGTGGACGGCGAACTGTTCATGGAAGATGGCGAGCCATTGGCGTTTATGGAGGCGGTGGCTAGTGGCCGTTCCGTGGGCGTACCGGGTACTGTTCGGTTGATGGAAAAGGCGCATGCGGCCCATGGCAGCCTGTCCTGGGAAGCGCTATTTACTCCGGCGATCACTCTGGCGGAAGAGGGCTTTGAAGTGAGCCCGCGGCTCCACTCTAGCTTAGACAGTGATGATGCCTTGCCCGATAACGAGCTGGCGCGGGCCTTTTATTATGATCAGGAGGGAGAGCCCATTGAGGTAGGCGAGACCCTCAAAAATCCGGCTTTAGCCGAGATATTAAAACGCATCGCCGAGGAAGGCAGCAGTGCTTTTTATGAGGGTGATATAGCTCAAGATATTGTTGACCGAGTCAGTGAGCACCCCGAGCGGCCAGGGGAGCTGTCACTTGAGGACCTTGACGCCTACGAAGCCGTTACCCGCGATCCGATTTGTACACCTTGGCAGCAGTGGAAGGTGTGCGGCTTTCCACCGCCCTCGTCAGGGCATCTTACGGTCATGCAGATTTTAGGCATGCTCGATCAACAGCCTCTACTCGAAGCGCCCCTTGATGACGGCGTGACCAGCAGCGGCTGGCTACATCAGTTTTTAGAAGCTTCGCGTTTAGCCTTCGCAGATCGTAACTACTATATCGGCGATCCGGATTTTGTTGATGCCCCCGGCGGTGACTGGTCGACAATGCTGGCGCCACGCTACCTTGCCGAACGCAGCGCGATGATCGGTCAAGAGAGCATGGGAAGCGATGCCGAGCCCGGCCAACCCGGTGATATTGAAACCAGTTGGGCACCGCAGCCAACTCAGCCCGAATACGGGACGAGCCATATCAGTATTGTCGATGCTGAGGGTAACTCGGTTGCCATGACGACCACCATTGAGCAGGCATTTGGCTCGCGAATTATGACCGATGGCGGTACTGATCTGCCGGGGGGCTTTTTACTCAACAATGAGCTTACGGATTTTGCCTTCGAGCCCGAGCAGGACGGCGAGCCCGTGGCTAATCGTGTTGAACCCGGCAAACGGCCACGTTCCAGTATGAGCCCAACGTTGATCTTGGATAATGATAGCGGCGACTTGATAGGAAGCCTCGGCTCCCCCGGTGGTGCGGCCATCATTCATTATACGGCGCGCACGCTGATGGCACTTCGCGACTGGGGAATGAACGCACAAACAGCGTTAAACCTGCCCCATGCAGTTACCCTTGGAGACGATGTGTGGGTAGAGGAAGGGCGTTTTCCTGAGGCGACCCTTGAGGCACTTAGAGAGCGGGGGCATAACATCAGCGAGCGTGAACTAACCAGCGGTCTACAGGCCATCATGCGCTCAGAGGATGGCGAGCTGTTTGGCGGGGCCGACCCGCGCCGGGAAGGGGTGGTGATGGGCGATTAAGCTTAACGACGCAGCCAGTTGCGAAGTTTTACTAACATCAGCGCGCCGTCGCTTAGCGCGCGGCGATCATCACGCAGTTCCACCAGTTGACTAGGGTAATCGGTGATGATGGCGTCTACACCCAAATCAATCAGCGTGGACATACGCGCTCGGCTGTTGACTGTCCAGGCGTGTACTTCATAGCCGTAGAGTCTCGCTAAGCGTATTTCCTGTGGTGTGATGCGATTGTGACGTAATCCCAGTGCGTCAAAGGCACTGCGATCCAATGTACCTGGCAAGATAAGCTGTGCGATTAGCGTGACCTTGAGCTCTGGAGCCTGCTGTTTGATAAAGGTCAGTAATCCAGGTGACATGGTAGCAATACGCATGCTGTACATGGCATTCGGGTAGCCACACTCTGCATAAGCATCTATTGGGCTACCAGCGGATGCCCAGCAGCGATAGCGCGTGTCGGTTTCCTGTTGCAATTCCCGAACCACCGCATCGCTGAGTGCTTGTCCTTGACCGGGCAAGGGTTTTATTTCGATCATCAAGTCAGCGCGCCCACGTACTAGTGCGAGCGCATCGTCCAGCCCTGGAATGGGTTCACCTTCATAAACATCGCCAAACCAGCTGCCGACGTCATAACGCTTGAGCTCCTCACGCGTTAAGTCTCCGAATTCCTGCTGATCACTGGTAAGGCGTGCCATGTTGCGGTCGTGATAGAGCATGACTTCTTGGTCGGCCGTCAGACGCACGTCGATTTCAATGGCGTCGGCACCATCCACAATCGCCTGATCCAATGCCGCCAAGGTGTTTTCCGGGGCTGCCATTGAACTGCCTCGGTGAGCGATCACGTCTACGTCGTCGTGAATGTCGAAACTTGTCAGTATCCACCAGGCTTGAAGCGCCGCGAAGGCCAGTACGCTGAGTTCAACTGCCCATGCCAGGCGCCCAGGGTGGGCGTCGGCTGGCGGAGGCGCGGGGCGCGCTTCGCGATGCACCAGTTGCAGATACAGACAGGCGGATAGCAGCGCATTGGCGGCGATGCCCACAAAAGTGACCGCCAAGGTAATCAGCACATAGCTGGTTAAATAGCCCAGCATGGCAGGAACCAGGATGGCGGTATGCTCGGGTAACCACCATAAAATTGGGGTGAATAGGTGGTCGAATAACAGTGTGGTGGCAAGCGGTAGGGCAATAATTAGCACCAGCACCAAAAGAACAGCACCTCCAATGGAGCCGTGCCAACCGCGGGTAAGCACAACACTGCGGCGTAGCGCCTGCCAGGGCGAGTAGCGCTCCAGCGCCACTAAGGGAAGTGCCAATAGCCAGCGTAAATAGAGTTTGGCCGCCAAGCCCATCCAGAGGAGTAGCAAGGGGACTGCACAGGCGAGAAAGTACCATAGAGAGGGTGGTTTAACGCGCTGTAAGTAATAGGTATCAATGCCGCTCAGCCATATATCATATAGCCAGGCCAGGGCCACCATAAATGGGGTGAGCAATAAAAGATGGCTGCCGACTTGTAAAACCACCAAACCACTGAGTGCAGGCAAGCGGCGACTACTGAGCCAAAGAGCCTCAAAGGCGAGGCGGTAGTGGTTATCTCGGGGGCGTATAGCGACTTGGAGCATGCCGGCTTGTTGCCAATAAATCACTACAAAAAACAGCCCAATGCCTATCAGCATACCCAATAGCCCAAGAGGGCTAAATACCAGTGTCACGAGTTCATTGTTGGTGACCACGCTGCGTTGTAGCTGCGCGAGTAAGGCACGCACTACCCAGGCAATGGTGGGCAGTAGGAGAGCTGACGCAAGGAGGGTGAAAAATAAATGAAACGCAATAAGTGGGCGCAAATGATCGCGTAACGTGCGAACAAGTGCTGAGCCCAACTGGGTTAGAGGCTGCATGGTCACAATAACGTCATGATATGAAGGGTTAGGGTGGCAGCAACCGCCACCCCTGGCAAGGGAGGTGCTTTATACTCGATCAAGCGCTAGCGCATGGTCAGCAATCAGGATGCCGTTGTTGTCTGCGTAAAGCCAGTCGCTTGGCGTGATAGTGACACCTGCGAAAGTAACGGCCACATCGCGTTGCCCCTCTCCACGTTTTTCACTTTTGCGCGGGTGACTGCCAAGCGCTTGAATGCCGAGCGCAAGCGTAGCGAGGATGTCCACGTCGCGCACGCAGCCGTACATTACGACGCCAGCCCAGCCATTTTCAACGGCTTGTTCAGCCAGCATATCGCCAAGCATAGCGCAGCGAGGGGAGCCACCTGCATCGACCACCAATATGGCACCGTCACCGGGTTCGGCGACTGCCTGTTTAACCAACGAATTATCTTCAAAGCATTTGACCGTGCGAACGGGGCCGTGGAATGCATCTACACCGCCATAGTTGGCGAAAATAGGTTCAAGTACCTGAACGCTGGGAAAGGCATCGCAGATATCGGGGGTGATAATCGTCGTCATGGGGTATTCCTGTCAGTGTTGAGCCTGCGTCAATGATGAGTTTAAAAAAACGCCCCGCCCTGAAGAAAACAGTGGCGGGGCGTTCGTTCATCGACTCAAAAGAGTACGTAACTCTTTTGTGATGGTGCGAGCATCGGCGATGGAGCGGTGACGATAAAGCCTAAGCTTCTTGAGCCACCGGAATCACGTTTGAGGCAACCTTCTGGTACTCCTCAATTTCGTGAAAGTTCATGTAACGATAGATTTCGCCCGCCATGGCGTCAAATTCGCCCATGTAGCGGCGATATTCGTCGACCGTAGGCAGACGCCCTTCAACAGCGGCAACGGCGGCCAGTTCTGCGGACGCCAGATACACATTAGCGCCGTCGCCAAGGCGGTTGGGGAAGTTCCGCGTTGAGGTGGAAACGACGGTACTCTTGGCCGCTACACGTGCTTGGTTGCCCATGCACAGTGAGCAGCCGGGCATTTCCATGCGTGCGCCTGCACGGCCATAAATCCCATAGTAACCTTCTTCGGTAAGCTGGTGCTGATCCATTTTGGTCGGCGGTGCTAACCATAAGCGGGTTTTGAGGCTGCCGGCAGGTTGCTTCTCAAGTAACTTGCCTGCGGCGCGGAAGTGGCCAATGTTGGTCATGCACGAACCGATAAATACTTCGTCGATTTTCGTGCCGGCAACGTCTGAAAGCAAGCGGGCATCGTCGGGGTCATTCGGCGCGCACAGCACCGGCTCTTTGATTTCGTCGAGATCGATCTCAATAATTTCCGCGTACTCAGCGTCCTGGTCGGCGCGCATAAGTTTCGGGTCGGCCAGCCACGCTTCCATGCCTTCGATGCGGCGACTGATAGTGCGCTCGTCGCCGTATCCGTTAGCCATCATCCACTTAAGCAGCGTAATGTTGGACTTGAGGTATTCGGTCACACTTTCGTCTGAAAGCGTGATGGTGCAGCCTGCGGCTGAGCGCTCTGCGGAAGCATCGGAAAGCTCAAAGGCCTGTTCGACGGTCAGATCTTCCAGGCCTTCAATTTCCAGTACGCGTCCTGAGAAGGCATTTTTCTTGCCGGACTTCTCGACGGTGAGCAGGCCCTGCTTGATGGCATAGAGCGGAATGGCGTGAACCAGATCGCGCAGTGTCACGCCCGGCTGTCGCTTGCCCTTGAAGCGCACAAGCACAGATTCCGGCATGTCGAGCGGCATAACGCCCGTTGCCGCGGCGAACGCGACCAAGCCAGAGCCGGCAGGGAACGAAATGCCCAGCGGGAAACGGGTGTGAGAGTCGCCGCCGGTGCCGACCGTATCTGGCAGCAGCATACGGTTGAGCCAACTATGGATGATGCCGTCGCCCGGGCGGAGTGATACGCCGCCGCGATTCATAATAAAGTCGGGCAGGGTGTGGTGGGTGTCCACGTCTACTGGTTTCGGATAAGCGGCAGTATGGCAGAACGACTGCATTACCAGGTCGGCCTGGAACCCAAGGCATGCCAAGTCTTTCAGTTCGTCACGGGTCATGGGGCCGGTGGTATCCTGAGAGCCGACCGTGGTCATTTTAGGCTCGCAATACATACCGGGGCGAACACCCTCAAGGCCGCAAGCCTTGCCGACCATTTTCTGTGCCAGAGTGAAGCCTTTGCCAGTGTCGTGAGGCTGCTCGGGAAGACGGAATACATCGGATGGAGCAAGGCCCAGGGAATCACGCGCCTTGCCGGTCAAGCCACGGCCAATAATCAATGGGATTCGGCCGCCAGCGCGTACTTCATCGAGAATTAGCTGTGTTTTTAGTTCGAAGGTTGTGAGTACTTCGTCGGTGTCGTGCTTACAAACCTTGCCTTCATAAGGATAGACATCGATAACGTCGCCCATGGCAAGTTTTTCGACATCCATCTCTACCGGCAGTGCGCCGGAATCTTCCATGGTGTTAAAGAAGATCGGGGCGATTTTGGCGCCAAAACAGAAACCGCCAGCGCGCTTGTTGGGTACATAAGGCATGTCATCGCCAAAGAACCACAGCACAGAGTTGGTTGCCGATTTGCGCGAGGAGCCAGTGCCCACGACGTCGCCGACGTAAGCCACGGGGAAGCCTTTAGCTTTCACCTCCTCAATTTGCTTGAGTGGTCCGGTAGTGCCTGGGGTTACTGGCTCAATGCCTTCGCGCTCGTTTTTCAGCATGGCATTGGCATGCAGCGGAATATCAGGACGTGACCAAGCATCTGGAGCGGGTGACAGGTCGTCGGTATTGGTTTCGCCAGGCACCTTAAATACCGTTAACGTGATTTTTTCTTCCAGTGCCGGTTTGGAGAGGAACCACTCGGCATCCGCCCAGGATTGAATAACGTCTTTGGCGACGGTATTGCCTGCTTTCGCTCGCTGCTCAACATCGTGGAATGCATCGAACATTAATAGCGTATGTTTGAGTTGTTCACCGACTTCCCGGGCAAGTTCCTGGTCGTCAAGCAACTCGACCAGCGAGACGATGTTGTAACCACCCTGCATGGTGCCCAGCAGCTTAACCGCGTGCACTTTATCAATGAGGGGGGATGTGGCTTCGCCTTTGGCGATAGCGGTTAAAAAGCCCGCTTTTACGTAAGCGGCTTCATCAACGCCGGGAGGAACGCGGTTGGTGATTAACTCGAGTATGAATTCCTCTTCGCCGGCCGGGGGTGTTTTTAGTAGCTCAATCAAAGCTGCGGTTTGCTCGGCGTTCAGGGGCTTGGCTGGGATGCCCTCTGCGGCGCGTTCCTCGACATGTTGGCGGTAAGCTTCAAGCACGTTGGGGGCCCTCTCATCTGCTTTTATGGTGGCGGCGGTAGGTGGGCAATACGCTGCACGAGGCCGCCGGACACTGACATGCGCTTGACAAACAGCGCTGGTTGGATGGCGGCAATTCTACGTGAAACTGTCGACAATGTTAAGGTGAGTCCGTCGTCAAGGCGTTGTACTTTGTGATGATAAAAGCGTGCAAGGCATACAAAGCCTGCTTGGACCAAACGTTCTGGCATGCTTTACTTGCGGAAAACCACAAACTATCGACAGAGGTTGCTTAAAGTGTGATTCTCGTAACACCGCGTTACTACTGGGAGGGCTGATGGCCTCCTGATACGCTGATAAGGCGAATTTAATGCAATGTTCGCATTACCCAAGGCGTTCTAGTGTTGTACAATAGTTTGATAACCATTTGGCGACGGTGTTATGTCTATACAAGTAATCTCTGGTAACAAGGCCAATCATTCGCTCATCGCTGATGATTTGCTGCCCGACAGCCTGCACAGTTTTTTGGCCTGTCCAACGCCAAACGCTTGGCTGATGTGGGCATTGGATAACCCTGAGATTTTGCTCATTGATCATGCCCAATGCGAAAAAAAGGCGGCCTCCACGGCGATGAGTCTTCTCTATCGTTATGTGAATCAACCGCTTCTATTGAGCAAGATGTCACAGTTAGCGCGTGAAGAACTCCTGCATTTTGAGCAGGTAGTGGCACTGATGGAGAGCCGTGGCGTCGTATACCGGCATTTGACCGCTTCACGTTATGCAGAGGGATTACGTCGCCATATTCGCCCTCAGGATCCTGAGCGATTAATTGATGTGCTGATTATTGGCGCGCTTATTGAAGCGCGGAGCTGTGAGCGTTTTGCGTGCTTAATTCCTTATCTTGACGAAGAGTTGGCAAAGTTTTACCGCACTCTCGTCAAGTCAGAAGGCCGCCATTTCGAAGACTATTTGTTACTTGCTCGACAGCAGACCGACCAATCGATTGATGAACGAATCGCTTTTTTTGTCGCATGTGAAGCAGACTTAATTACTTCGCCGGATTCGGCTTTCCGTTTTCATAGCGGCGTGCCAGCGTAAATCGCCGTTCGTCCAGATAGGATGTTTACTATGCGCGATGCTCATAAGTATGACCAACTAACCTTGTTCGGCCATTTCGCCTTGTACCAAGGGGATGACGTACTAACTCACTTTAGCTACGACAAAGTGAAGGCGTTGCTAGTCTACTTGTTGCTGCATCGTCAGCCGATCAATCGGGCCGCGTTAGCAGAACTCCTTTGGCCGGATCAAGGGCTTTCATCGGGCCGAACCAACCTGCGCCACGCGCTGCACTGCCTACGTCAATCGCTAGGTGAGGATGCCGAGCAGGTGCTCAACGTGTCGCGCCAGACGATTGCTTTTCAACTGCCAGCCAGTTGGCAGGTAGACCTGCATGAATTACAAACCCTGCTTGAGGGACCAAGAGACCTAGCTACGTTGAATGCGGTATTAACCTGCTACCAAGGTGACCTCATTGAAGAGTTGCAGCTAGCTAATTGCAGTGAATTTCAGCGCTGGCTAGTACAAGCGCGAAATGAATGGCGTCAGCGTGTTATTCGTTTCGCTGAGCATGTGCTAGATAACCATCAGGAGGTGCCTGATGGCCTCCTGGAAACCTTGGTTAGCCGTTTTTCAGGGTATGGCCCGTTCCATGAGCGGCTGGTTAAACAGCTTGCCGAACAAAAGCAGATGGCGGCGGCTCATGAGCAATACAATAGCTATCTTCAGCTTCTTGCCCTATCCGGCCAGCAACCCGAGCCAAGCTTTCTTCAGCTGGCCAGCTATTGGTCTGATGGACACCACGATGCTCGTGTCATGTCGCCTCAGGGGGCATTTTCACGCGCGCTGGCGACTGACAGTAAGCCTTTGCGCGAAGATGAAATAGAGCTCCGCCAGTTGTCGGTGATGGCCATTCGCTTACGGCTTCAGGGTGACTGGCAGGATCGCGCAGCCACGCGTAATTGCCTTGCGCTTCAGCTGGAATTGCTGCGCTGGCTTGAACAGCAGTGTCATCATTTGGGTGGTTTTTGGTTGCCCGGTGCTACGGGGGGATTGGGGCTTGCTTGTTTTGGTACCCATGGTCCCGCCCATCAGTTAGCTGAGTTAGTTGCGCTTTACGAGCACTGTCGTCAAACGCTTCCGCAAGAATCTGCCAAACATTGGACCGGTGAAGGTGAGCCGCCGCAGTTTGAATTAGCGGCGGGATTGCATAGCGGTCGGGTTGTCTACTTGCCCGAGCGTCAGCTAGCAGACCCGCTGGGCCAAGTAACGCAAATCTCCCTTGAGCTGATGAGTGTGGCAGAAGGTAGTGAGTTGGTGATCTCCCAGGAATCGAGTCAGCATATGCCGCCGGCACTCGACCTTCAGCCACGATTGGTTTCACGTGTGCTGGCAAGTGATGGTCGCGTGCGCCAGCGTGCGCTGGTGCTGGGTCAGAATGAAGGTGGCCGTGATGCGCTGCCGCCAAGTCTTGTCGGGCGCGAAACCTCGTTAAGAACCCTTAGAGATGCGTTAGCCCGTGCTGGCATTGGGCTTCGCCAGAGCGTGCTGGTACGCGGGGCTTCGGGTATGGGCAAATCGGCCTTGATGGTTGGCTTTCGCCAGCTTGAGCTGAGCCGAGACGCCGCTATTTGCTGGCAGCCTACTACCCGCCTATCGGTTTTGGAACCCTATGGGGTCGCACGGACACTATTGTCTTGGTATCTGAAAGGTGCGGCCGATCTTGATGCCCTTCACACCCTGCAAACAGACCTAGACTTCAATGCGTTGAGCGATGAGCAGCAATGTTTGCTGGAAGAAGCGCTTGGAGTGCGAAGCGTGCAGGAAGTAGCGCAGCTCACGCAAAACGGTGAAGCGGTTGAGCTGGTGGTTATGTTGCTTCACCGACTAATTGAGCGCCAGGCGGCTACTCATACGCTGGTTTTGATGGTAGATGATCTTCAGTGGCTCGATGAGCCGTCATTTAAAGTACTGTCAGGACTTCAGGCCCGGTTGCCGATTAATACCGCCTTTATGCTAGTGGCGAGTCATCATGGCCGCGAGCCTTTACCCGTGAAGCTGCATTGGGACCAGCAAATCAGTTTGGGTCGACTGGATGCACTGCAATCATCACGGCTGCTATCTCAGCTTTCGCGGCGGTACCGGATTCATCTAAGTCCGCGGCTGCGTAATCAGATTATCGAGCGTTGCGATGGTGTTCCATTATACATGCAAGAGATTTGTCGGCGTCTGGATATGGACCGCCGTGAAGGGCGTAGTGTGCAGTTTGATGAGTTACCCAAGGGGCTTTTAGGACTGTTGGCCAGTCGTATCGACCAGTTGGAAGCCGATCGTAACATTGCGCATATCGCTGCCGTGTTAGGTAAGCGGTTTCGTCTAGATTTTCTTCGCGAGTGCAGCGGTTATGACACCACGCGCCTGCAAAAAGCGATGGATCATATGCGGCAGCTTGAAATTATCGAGCCAGTGGATAATGGTTCAAGCAGCGAAGTTGAATTCCAGTTTAGCCATCAGCTTCTGCAAGAGGCCGCCTACCTTTCTTGTCCTCGAGATGTTCGCGTCACGCTCCACCAGCAGGTGGTCAGCTTGATAGAAGAGCGATTCCCGATGTGGATCAGCCGTCATCCTGGTGATTTTGCCACCCACCTGCGGCGCAGCGGGCACTACGCCAGAGGCGCACGCTATTTTGAACTCGCTGCCCGAGAAGCCTTGAAAGTGAGCGCTAATCGTACCGCGCTGCGCATGGCGGATTTTGGTCTCGCCAGCTTGCGGCACGTTGAGCATGAAGTGGAGCGCGAGGTGAGTTTGCTGACGGTGCGGGGCCAGGCGGCGTTCGCGCTGGAAGGACATGGTTCGCCCACGGCCCATGAAAGCTTTGTGCGCGCACGCGAATTGTTACGTCATTCAGGGGCCGACGCGTTGGAAGACCCAGAAGACCTTGAGCAAATCTTCCTGGTTAAGTGGGGGCTATGGGTAGGGCGCAGCCAGCGCTACGCCCACGCCGATGCGTTTGCGCTTGCCTCAACCCTGGCGGATATCGCGGCTCGGCTTGACGATCCGCGCTACCAGCGGCTAGCGGACTACGCACGCGCTCACTGCGAATACTGGGCGGGCCGTATTCCCCAGGCTCATGATCATCTTAATGAAATCGATCCGCTAAACGCGCCGATGATGATCGAATGGCTACCGTTCTCGGATCATCCTCAAGTAACCGCTGCGTGTTTCCAAGGATGGGCGCTGTGTTTACGTGGCGATTACCAACGGGCTGAACGGCAAGTTTCGGCCGCAATACGCTTGGCTGAGAAACTCGGCCATCCAGGTACGCTTGCCATGGCGCTTCTGTTTGCTGCCTCGCTCTACCGTCAGCTTGGCCACGTCCATTTAGCCGCGCGTCATGCTGAAAAGGCTGCGGCGATGACCGCCACACCGGATTTGCAGCTATGGCAAATTTCAGCCCAGGGAATTCTGGGATGGCAGCGGGCTCTAGCGGGTGACCATGGAGGGCTTGCTCAACTACGGGATAGCCTTGATCAAATGGCTGAACTCAATGGACGCGATCGCTTTCAGCGACCGGTATTGTGGTATTCAGATGCCTGTATAGCATTGGGGGAACTAAGAGCAGCGGAAGATTATCTGGATCAGTGTTTGGTGATTGCTAAGGAGAGAACCACGCTATTCCTACCCGAACTTGCGACACAGCTTGCCCGGGTGCGTATTATGCTCGATCACCCCGCCAATGAAGTACGCGCTTTGGCTGAGATGGCCATTTCCCAGGCCCGCGAGCACGGTAACCGCCACCAGGAGCTGGCGGCACTGGAATTATGGCTGACCCGAATTGCGCCAGACGATGAACCTGCGCGGCAAGCCTTTCACCGCCTGCTTGGCGATGTAAGTCACAGTGACGCACCGGTTTTGGTCCGCTGGGTTAGTCTGCTGGATCATCGCTTGGCATCTCCTGAGCGTCTGGAGAGCTAGTTTGAGTGTGACGCTCAAGCCATGTGAGCGTGATCAGCGCTTCGTCTCGCTGTTGCCCGCAGATGGCAGCATCGAATTGAAAATTTTCGCAAACGGCGGGCCGGCGAGGGTCGCCGAACAGGCGGCATAAGTTTTGCTCGTCTAACTGAGCGCATCTTACGCCCCCAGGCTTGCCATCAGGCATGCCTGGAATCGCTGAACTGATAGAGGGGGCAATACAGCATGCCCCGCATCCTGCTCGACACCCATCCGTCATAACTCGCCTACTGCGATGGCACCTTTATTGAAACCTTCAAACGCCAATACCTTGGTGGTTTCGCGACTTTGAGCGGCGATTTTGTCGGCTAACCAGCTGGCAATATTTTCTACGGTTGTGGGAGTGGTCAGCACAGCGCATCGCTCACTGGGGAGTGTGAGACTAAACGTTCCTTGGGCTGCTTGATAACGGCAAGTCAGTGTTTGCCTGTCGTGCTCGATAATATCATCCGCTTCTACTAAGTAGCGATCATCAAGCCAAGCCGCCCACTGCTGTTCAAGCTGGCGCTGGCGGGCGCCTTGCTGCCAGATATGTAAGCGCGAGCGGTGGCCATGTGCAATTCGTTGGCAGTTGCCCGCATGGCGCTTAAGACCATGGCTATACCCGTAGGCGGCGCCTTCGATAGCTTCATCGCTGAGTGTAAGATGTACACGCGTGACATTGTTCGGCCGATGCTCTGTGAGCTGGGCGCTTAATGTCTCGGCCACAGCATCACGCTCAATCGCGGCGACAGGTAGTAAGGTGAACGCTTCCTCTGGTCCTTTCACTTCCATGGCGTAAGGCGTGGTAGTGGCAACACATAGTCCTTCCTCGCACTCATTGATGGTGACGCCAGGGGCATTAACGGGTACCAGAAGCGTGTGGTCCAAACCCGTGTCCAGATGGTGTTTGATCCATGGCTTAACTTCGCCAAAATCAAACAGCATGCCATCCACACCAAGCTTACCCTCAAGTAGCGCGTCGACTTGCCAACTCACGCCCTTGAGGCCTTCTTTCGAGCACCACAGAGATGCGTCGATATGGGTCAATTGATTAACAAATAGGGACATCAGTCAAAGCCTGCGATTTTGTGCGTTTGTAGCGATAAACGCCACTGCGGATGAGCTAAACAATAGGCAGTGGTGCGGGCAACGGTGTCAGTGCCATCGTGCACTGGCGATAGATCCATGGGTTGAAGATAAAAGTGGCGGAAGTTCATCTGAGCAAATGCCTCAGGAGGCGCCTCAACTTGAGGAAAAACTAATTTTAACTCATCGCCTTGATGAACAACCAAGGGGTTTTTGCCCTTGGGGCTCACGCAAAGCCAGTCAATGCCGGCGGGGGGCGGAAGCGTCCCGTTGGTTTCAACAGCCACTTCAAAACCCAGGCTGTGAAGCGTAGCGATTAAAGGTGCGTCAAGCTGAAGGAGAGGTTCTCCGCCGGTAAACACTACATACGGTACGGCATGGCCTGCGTCGCTTGGCCATAGCGAGGTAATGTGATTCGCAAGTGCGTCGGTTGTAGCAAACTTACCGCCACCGTTACCATCGATGCCGATGAAATCGGTATCACAAAAGGTGCATTTTGCTGTTGCCCGATCCTGTTCACGGCCACTCCATAGATTGCAGCCGCTGAAACGGCAAAAAACACTAGCACGACCAGCCTGTGCCCCTTCGCCTTGAAGCGTGTAGAAAGCTTCTTTGACTTGATACATCAACGTACCTCCTGCGTTTTAGCATAAGGCAATGGGTCGGTAACGTTATTGGCTGCAAAAGCGGCCAATCGCTCACGACAGCTACCGCAGCGGCCACAGGCAAGTTCGCGCCCTTCATAGCAGGTCCAGGTGTGGCGGTAGTCGAGCCCCATTGCCAAGCCTTCTTCAAGAATGTCGGCTTTACTGGCATGCAAGTAAGGGGCATGTACTGACACGGGAGAAAAGTTGGCAATTTTTGCCACCTGATCCATGGCCTCCACAAAGGCCGGGCGGCAGTCGGGGTAGAGGACGTGATCGCTGCCATGAGCGCCATAGTCAACGCGCTGCGCCCCAATATTGACAGCATTTGCGATGGCTAATGACAGCAAGATCATATTGCGGTTGGGGACGACGGTGGCGGCTAGATTGTCGCGGTCATAGTCACCATGAGGCATGGGATGGTCGGGGTTGGTTAACGCCGAATTATCGATTAGCGAATGGATCGCCCGGATATCTACGACTTGGTGAGGGATGTCCAAACGTTGGCATACCAAGCGGGCGGTATCGAGTTCGCGAGCGTGGCGTTGACCGTAATCAAATGACAGTGCATGAACGTGATAACCTTCATTTAGCGCACGGTGAAGCAGGGTGAACGAGTCCATGCCGCCGGAATAGATCACCACGACGGTATCTCTATGAAGAGATGGAGAAGTTGACATGATAAGCACTCTTTTGCCGGAGAATTTATTGATCGTAGCGTGAATAAACGTCGCTACAGCGTTCCGGGGTCCGGTCCGGAAGGGCGTGAGTGTACGCAATTGACATGTTTCTGGCTAGCGCAAGTACACTCATAGAGTACGTCGAAAGTGCTACGCTAGAGGCTTCATTGAAGGGATTTTCGTTATGGCCACTATCGAACACAGCGCCATCGTTAAGGCAACGCCCGAGCGGGTTTTTGCATTGTTAAGACGTGTTGAGGACTTTGCCGATTATTCGGATCTGATAACCGCCATTGAGCCACTTGGTGACGAACGCTACCGGTGGCATGTCCGCGCACTCAGCATGGACTGGACTTTTGATGTAGTGATCACTGAAGTCAAATCGCCTCATGTACTCGCCTGGGAGTCGGTAGACGGAGTGAAAAACCAAGGGCGCTATCAACTGCGTGAAGTGCCGGAAGGAACTGAGGTAGGGCTAACACTTAGCTATGCAATAGGTAGCCGTTTGATGGAAAAAGCCGTGAATAAGGCCGCCACCCCTCTGGTAGGTAAAGTGAGTCGTCAGATTCTAGAGCGGGTGGAGGCGCGGTTGCAGTGCTAGTAATGTCGGTCTTAAAGATGCCAAGCCTTCTGTGATAAAAAACGCAAAACTTGGCATTTTTATAGCTTAGGGGGTTTTGTGCATGGATGCGTCGAGATGGTCGACGACTTCAGCCCAGTCTGCGTCTTCCTCTACGGCTTCCTTGAGGAAATCTGCTTGTCCCTCATTCCAGCAGGGCGCATCGGCTAGCGGCATCGCGTCGGGAAGTGGCGCATGACGTTGAATAAAGCGTTCAATCGACGCTGCATCAGAGGCAAGGCCTAGCTGCTCGAACAGCTCGCTGAAGTAATGGACCGGCTTTTCCATAAATGACATTCCTGTTAATCCGCTGGGTGTGCTTTCACCTTAGCGTTAAACGTCGCGATTGCCAGGGCTGTATTTAACGCTCACCTACCAAAGGTGTTAAGAAGCGCTGACGACGATTCTCGTTCGTTAGCGGCTGCGCCAACAGATGGACGAGTTTGCTAAACGTAGCTTCCGGTGTCATGTCATCGCCTGATAAGACGCCGGCATCGTGCAGCCCCTGACCGGCGGCATAAGCTCCTAAATGCACGCTGCCTTGAGGGCACTGGCTAATGGCGACGAGCAGTTTGCCTTCGCCACTGGCCTTTGCAAGAACGGCTAACAGCGATGGATCGTTGGGAAGGTTGCCAGCCCCCCACAACTGGAGCACACCTCCTTTCACGCGTGGGTCGTCTAACCAGGCCGCTAATTGCCAAGCCGTGATACCGGGCCACAATACCAAGCGAATGATAGAGCCTTCACGGAGTGTGTCGTAGTCGGGTAGTTCAAAACGAGGGGCTCCTCGCTGCTGTTCGGCCAAGCCGCGACTGGGATAGTGAACAATATCGTCACCTACACGTTCGCCCAGCAACGGGTAGTTCGGGCTGGTAAACGCATCGACCGATTCGCTGTGTTGCTTGGTCGCGCGAACGCCACGTAGCAATCTGCCGTGAAAGTAAATCGCCACTTCTTGCACGTTTGATTCGTCTGCAAAGCGTAACGCACCGTAGAGATTGTCCAGAGCGTCGCTGCCCGGTGCTTCCAGAGGCAGCATGGCGCCGGTGAAAATAACAGGCCGGTCAATTCCTTGAAGTTGATAGGCGAGGCTCGCCGCTGTCCAACTGAGCGTGTCGGTACCGTGAATGATCACAAACCCTTGGTAGTCAGTTAAGCGCTCAGCGATATCATGCGCTAGCTGCGCCCAGTGGCTGGGTGTCGCGGCACTGGAGTCGATTAACTCAAGGTAACTTAATACGTCATAACTGGGTAACGCCTGCTGTTGCATTAGCGGTAATTGACGAAACGCGTTTGCTAATCGAGATTCAATATCGCCCGAGGGGACTAGCCCATATTCGCCGGCGCGCATGCCTAGCGTTCCGCCAGTGTAAATGATTAACAGGCGAGGGCGCGGCATCGTGGCTGATTGCCGAGAAGAAGCAGGGGTGCTCACGGCGTCTCCTTATTTAGGCGGTCATCGTATTTTTCATTGTGCACTAAAAGCTGCCCCGAACTATCGTCGAGCCAGCGTTTGCGTCCGGCAAGCAGTGCGAAACCACCGCACACCAACAGCAGCGAAATCAGCAGCCATGTGATTTGAGCACCGCTAGCACCGTGCTGCAGTAATAAGCCCACTCCGAAAGGGCCAATTGCCGCGATGGTATAGCCACCGCCTTGAACCAGCCCGGAGAGTTGACCTGAAAGGCGTGCATTCGCCGTGCGCAAGACCAGCAGGCTGAGCGCTAAGCTAAAACTCCCGCCTTGGCCTAGTCCGAGAAGTACTGCGCCTGGCCATTGCCAGTGAAGTGGCGCTATCAACAACATCCACAAACCGCAGGCGGTGGATAGTAAAACGCAGAGTAACGCCGGGCGCTGATCACGTCCTAGGCGGGCGAGCCACGGGGCGGTGAGCGCTGAGGCAAGTTGGCAAAGAATCGAGATCGCCATGGTCCATCCAGCAGTGGCTTCGTTATAACCACGGTAGACCAGGAGTGTCGGTAACCACCCAAACACGATATAAGCCATCGATGATTGAATGCCCATAAAGAGCATGACGTACCAGGTAAGCGGCTGGCTGAGGAGCTTCAGCGTACCGGTTTGAGGTACGGCAGTAATGGGTGACGAGGTTTTAGTATTGGGCATATAAATGCCCCATAACACCAGTGCGGTAAAGGCCAGCAGGGACCAACTCATTAAACTGGCTTGCCAACTGCCAAGGTAGTGGGTAAGGGGGACGCTTAGTCCTGCTCCTAAAGCGCCGCCCAGACATAGTGCCATGGTATACAGACCGGTCAGGAGGTCGGCACTATGCGGCAGCTGGCGTTTTACCAGTGCAGGAAGCAGGGTGCCCGCAAGCCCGATGGCAGCGCCAGAAAGCGCTGAACCGATAAAAAGAACCCCAGGAAACGGCAAGCCTCGCATTATCAGGCCAACCATTAGCAGACCTAGTGCAGTGCTTAACGCCTGTTCGCTACCAATGCGTTGAGCAAGGATAGGGGCAAGCGGCGCCGCGAGGCCCAAAAATAGCACCGGCAACGTGGTGAGCACGCCCGCTGAGGCAGCCGAAAGGCCAGCGACTTCCTGTAAGCGATTAAGTAGCGGTGCAACCGAAGACATCGCAGGGCGGAGATTGAGCCCTACGATGACCATCAGCGCAATAAATACGGTATGGCGTGCCCTCATGGCGGCGGCTTATTTTAAATAGGGGCGTAAGTCTCCGCGTACGGCATCTATTAGCGTAATAAAGTGATAATCCTCGGTGGTTTCCAGGCAATCAACGCGTACGCTGGTTCGCATGCCTTTATCCACCTGAACTTGGTCGAAAATTTCAAGAGTCAGTTTACGCGCTGGTTTATCGCCGGGTGCCATGGTCCCATCTTCGAGAGAAAAGGTTTCGACTAGAGTGACTCTTACCCGAGTGCTATTGCCTTCGCTTAGTACTCGGCGGACGAACAGCCAGCCTTCGCAGGGTAGGGCATACTGGTCATCCCGCTTACGTAAAAAGATGGTGCGGTAACATGCCCCTTCCGTCGAGGCTTTTTCCGCCATGCTGCGATACGCCTGAACCACTTGCGTTGAAGACGCACGGGCATCTTCTAAGCGTTGCACAACGCCAAAATGCTCTCTGCTTAACTGCTCTTGACGTTGGAACGTTTGCCACTGACGGTATTGCGCAATAAGTTGGGAAGACGCCATGATCACTCCATGAAAACCGGTGCTTAACGAGTAAGCCTAATAAAAGCGCTACCATCGCATATTCTTTTCGGCCGGGCTAGCGGCGAGCGCGACGCTTGGGGGCCGCATCTCGGTCGGTATGCTGACTCGGTTTGCGTTGGCTGCGAGCGTTACGCGGTTGCCGACGGCCATTTTCGATAGGCTGGGCTGTGGCATTCGGGTCGGGTTCAAATCCGGGCTCAATGTGCTTGGTGAGGGTCTGTTTAATTAGCCGTTCAATGCCGCGTAATAACGCGTGCTCATCGACGCATACCAGTGAAATCGCCTCGCCATTACTGCCAGCACGACCTGTCCGCCCGATGCGGTGCACGTAATCTTCCGCTACGTTGGGCAACTCAAAGTTGACCACGTGAGGCAGCTCATTGATATCGAGACCACGTGCGGCAATATCGGTGGCGACCAATACTTGCAAATCTCCACCTTTAAATGCGCCAAGCGCACGTGTGCGGGCACCCTGGCTCTTGTTGCCGTGGATGGCCATCGCGGGGATGTCTTGTTTGGATAACTGTTCTGCCAAGCGGTTAGCACCGTGCTTGGTGCGCGTAAACACCAACACTTGATACCACTGGTGTTGCTTGATGAGGTGCGCCAGTAGTTCGCGCTTTTTCTCTCGGTCAACCCGGTAGACCGATTGGGCAATTTTGTCCGCCGTGGTATTGCGTGGCGCTACGTCGATAAACGCCGGGTCGCTCAAGAACTGCTGCGCCAGCGTCTGGATCTCGTCAGAAAAAGTGGCGGAAAACAGTAGGTTCTGGCGTTTGCTGGGTACCAGCTTCAAGAGACGTTTAATATCATGGATAAAGCCCATGTCGAGCATGCGATCAGCTTCATCCAGAACAACAATTTCAACGCTTGACAGATCAACGTGCCCTTGCTGTTGCAAGTCGAGCAATCGTCCCGGTGTGGCCACCAGGATATCAAGGCCACGTTTCAGTGCGTCGACTTGGGGTTGCTGGCCGACGCCACCGAAGATGATATGTGAACGCAGAGAAAGATGTCGCCCGTAAGTGGTGACACTTTCACCTACCTGGGCGGCCAGTTCTCGGGTTGGGGTCAACACTAAAGCACGCACTTGGCGTTTGGTGGCAGGCTTACCTGCTGATAAACGCTGCAGCATGGGCAGTGTGAAACCGGCAGTTTTGCCTGTGCCGGTTTGGGCGCTGGCGAGCAGGTCGCGGCCTTGCAATACCACAGGGATGGCTTGACGCTGAATAGGCGTCGGCTCGGTATATCCTTGATCGGTTACCGCGCGAAGTAAGTCGGCATCAAGGCCGAGATCAGAAAAGTTCATGCGTTCTCCCAGTGGCTGCTCACGCATGCTTTAGGCATCGTTAAACAGCGCACTGTTAAGATTGAGAATGAAGGGCGCTCTAGAAGAGCGCTAATAACCGTAATGAATTGAAGATAACAATGGCCAGCCACTTTAGAATTGACGATTCACGCCTCTCGTGAGCATGCCAGGAGGGGCGTTAGTGACCAGTGACAAGATTCACTCATAACGAACGATTGATTAAGCGAGCACTATATCATGCTATAGGCGTTCAGTCTGGTGTCTTGACGTGTTGGGTGCTGTGGAGCGATGCGACACGAGCGTGAGACGCCGGAGGCAGGTCCAGTGCCTTAAGTGCGTTAAACGATAGGTCAAATAGCTGTTCGGGGGTAAAAATGCCACGCTCCATTAGCTGCATAGCCGTTGCAGGGCCAATGCCATCAAGGGCCATTAAACGGTTGCCAAACAGCTTCGTCCGCTCGTTCCCGTTGAGGGTTGTCTTGGAGCTATCAGGTAGCTGGCGATAATAGTCCTCGGCAGAGGCAATGATAAATTGTTCTGTACGTGCCAATGCAGCTCTTGTCGCGGCTGAAGGTGTATCAGCCATCAGCGTCTGATGGACTTTATGGCAATGGGTCATGGCGGTAATAAGCCGCGCCTCGGTGGCGGGTTCGTAGAGTAGCTGCTCCACTGTTTTGTAGAGTGTTTGAACCGCTTCAAGGCAGCCATCTAAGTGTTGGGGCGAGTCCGTCATTGCCGTTCAACTCCGTTTGTTGTGGGCTTAATCGATTCTATCGAACATCTTCAAGCGCCTGGGCAATCTGCTCACCTACGGTGTCCCAACTTTTACCTAGGGCCCGAACGAGCGCAGGGTACCCGTCTTCCACGAGCGGTGTTTCAGCATGGAATGTTTCCATCGCCAATACATCACCCTGTTGATTGAGTAGTTGCCATTGACCACTGGCAATGGCACGTCCGTCATGGCGTCCTTGGAATTGGTCTACCTCTAAGCGTAGCGTGATCACTCGCTCGTCGCTAGATGTGTCGCGCACCACGCGCCATGTGGGCAGCGCATTGGACAGGCGGGCCCGCAGCCCGCGTTCCAATTGGCGGCCAATGGCTTCTGCCCACTGATGGCTGTTTGCCTCCTGCAAGGTAATGTCATCTACTTGCATGACAATACCTTCGACATCCAAATAGTGTGGCAAGCGCGGCGCTGTCACTTTAAGGGTGCCTTCAGGTGCGCTGGGCGGGCTTGATAATGACCCGCTCGGCAATACATAGCGGCTGGCCGAGGGTGTGTTGCTGGCACAGGCACTGAGTAAAAGCGGCAGCAGTAACATCACAACTAGTTTTCGAGACAAATAACGCATTGTGTGTCCTTATTCGCGTGGTGCGCGAGGTATCGGGTCTTCGGTTTCGACACTGTCGAATAGCAGTGCGCGTGGGTTTTCGCTGAGCGTTCGGGTTAATGGCTGAACATCGCGTATTACGCGGTCAAGCCGTTCGACCGTCGACGTCAGTTCTTGATAGGCCGCCGACTCGGGGGACAAGCCATCGAGCGTCTCTTGTAGTTCTTCAAGCGTGCGGTTCACGTTGCCGCCCAGGGATTGGGTTTCTGGATCGTTAAGTAGCTGATTCAAGGATTCGCTTACGCCGCGTACTTCTTCAAGCACCGATTCAGAAGCCTGTAAATTCTGGTCAAGCCCCGTTAATAACGGCTCGATTTCCAAGCTGTTAAGCTTTTCCAATAAATCGGTTACCTGGGCTTGGATTTGCGCAAAACCACCAGAGACCGTGGGGAATACCGTGCGATCGGAGAACGATTCCGGAACATATTGGGAAGCTAGCTCGCGGCGGAAGTTTAAATCCACAAACATGGCACCCGTCAGTAGGTTGCCGTTCTTAAGTGACGCGCGCAGACCCAGTGTAAACATTCTTTTTAGACGACCATCCCACTCATCTAAATCGACCTCGCTATTTTCAATGCCCAGACGCTGCGGTTCGATACGGATCAATACCGGAATAGCAAATTGCTCGCGGGAGTCAGGCTGTGGCGCTGTGAAATTCCATGGCACAGCCGCCACGGTACCAAGGCGGACGCCACGAAACTCGACTGGAGCCCCTTTGGAGAGACCTCGTACGGTATCGTCGACAAGCAGGACGTACTCCAAATAGCGGTTAAAAGTGCCTTGCCGAGCGCTATCTTCATCCGTGTAGAGCTCAAAACGAGTGTCATTATCGACAGGTTTCCCCATTGGGAGGTCTTCTGGTACGCCAAACGTAACCCCACCACCCAGGAGGGCCTCAATTGATTCAACATTGACACGCACCCCGTCGGCATCTAAGCGAAAATCGATGCCGCTGGCCGTCCAGAAACGCGTGCTTTCAGTGACCAGTTGGTCGTAGGGTTCTTCAATGAATACTTGATGGTGCATGGTGCTTGATTCGGCATCGAAGCGAGTTTCTTCTATACGACCTACGGTGAAACCCTGATAGGAAACAGGGTCGCCAACTCTCAATGAATTGCCCAACTGGCTGACTAAGCTGATTTGCAATCCAGCGACCCCTGCGGGCGCCACAGGTGGGGTATCCCTTACTTCGAACTCTCGCTGAGGTGCGGATGAAGAGCCGGGTTGGAGTTGGATATAAGCACCCGAAAGGACCGTACCCAAACCGCTAATTCCTTCACGCCCAATGCGCGGTTTAACCACCCAGAAGCGACTATCTTCACGCAGCATGGCTTCTGCTTCAGGCTGAATGCGCGCTCGCAATACCGCCTGAGAAAGATCATCAGACAGCTGAACGCTTTGCACGCGGCCAATTTCCACATTGCGGCTACGAATCAGTGTGTTACCTGCTTCTATACCTTCGGCGTTCTCCATCGTTAAGGTAACCATCGTACCGCGGCTAGAATAGTTGTCGTACACCAGCCATAAACCGATGACTAAGGCGACAATGGGCACAATCCAAATAGGCGAGAGCCGTGTCTGGGGGCCGGGTTTGGCTCGGTGCAAAGCCGCATCACTATGTGGCTCATTGGAGTGAACATTGTTTTCGTCAGCCATCAATTATTTCCTTACGGGCGGCTTGGCGTCCTGGGTGTTTGGTAATGGGCGCATCCCATAGTAAACGTGGGTCGAAAGTCATTGCGGCCAGCATGGTTAAGACCACCACCGATCCAAAGGCGAGGGCAGCCGGCCCAGGGTTGACTGTCATCAGTGAATCTGCGCGTATCAACGCGACTAAAATCGCGACCACAAAGATATCGACCATCGACCAGCGTCCAATAAATTCGGTGATTCGGTAAAGCGTTGTCCGCGTTTGGGCGTTGAGGGCATGGCTTCGGTTGGCAACAGTGCATAGCCAAGCCAATGCACATAGCTTGCCGACGGGCACAATAATACTGGCGACAAAAATAACGCCAGCCACTGGCCAAGAGCCTGCTTGAATAAGCTCGACAATACCGCCAACGATAGTCGACGGTGAGCTATCGCCCAAGCTTGTCGTGGTCATGATGGGGTATATATTAGCAGGAATGTACATGACCGTAGCGGCGGCGAGTAATGCCCAAGTGCGTTGAATACTATGCGGCAAGCGAGGGTGCAGTCGCTCGTGGCAGCGCACGCAATGATGTTTTCTGTCCGGAGATATTCGATTAATTAGCCCGCAAGTAGGGCAACTGGTAAGCCGCTGGGCAGCGGCTGACATACCTGTTTGGGTGCCCTCAGGGACGAGTGGCTCGCCTTCTAGGGCAAACCACATCCAGTCCGCATCAATCGATTGAACGGTCATCAGTAGCAAAATGGCAAAAACGCAAAATGCCCAAAAAGCCAATCCAAGATCAATATCGGCAAGCCCGGCTACTTTAAATAAGCTGACCAAAGCGCCGACAATAAATACATCGGCCATCATCCAGGGAGTTAAATGGCTTAGTGAACGTGCCGTTGATCGGCTAAAGGGCAGGGGATCGTTACGCAATAAACCATATTGCAGCCAAAGGGTGCCGAGTAAATACACGGCAGGTAGCACTACGATGGTCATGACAACGCCAATAGCGACCACGGGTTGATGAAACGTTATGAGCGTACTAGCCGTTTCGGAAAGTTCGATACGGTTGCTTACTCCGCTATAGCTGAAACTCACAAACGGGTAGGAGACCGCCAGCAAGAGAGCAATAAGCGATGCCGCAGCGAGTGCCATACTGCGTTGTGCTGGATAGCGATGGCGTTTCACTAACACATGTGAACATCGTGGGCAGCTGGCTTTTTCGCCTGATTTGAGTGGTGGTAGGGCCGAGACCCAGTCGCATTCGTGGCAGGCGCGCAGGCGTCGCCGCTGAGTGCGGATTTCAGGTGGTTGCTGGTCAACCAGCGGCGCATTGACATGCAACGATGGTCGTTTAGGGAGCCAGTGCTGTGACAAATAATGTTCCCACTCATGTTGAGAAACTAAACCAATACGCTGTCGGTGATAAGTCTGTCAATTTTCAGATAAAATTGGTGTCCCAGTAGCTTCTTTACCGTTGACCTAAAGCGGTGAATGGACAATGATCGGCTCCGTCGATATCGCCGGTCAGAGGCTGCCGAGAATTTCAACCTCCAACTATCACGACTGTCCTTGGAATATGTCACCAAAGGGAATCTTATGTTACTTGCTCTCATCGCCGTTGTCGTTGGCTTGATACTACTTATATGGAGTGCTGAAAAGTTTATTGACGGCGCAGCGGCGACCTCCCGCTGGCTGGGGCTATCGCCGCTATTGATCGGCATGCTGGTGATTGGCTTTGGCACTTCGGCCCCGGAAATGATGGTGTCGGTTCTTGCCGCCATGCAGGGCAACCCGGGGCTGGCGGTGGGTAACGCCTACGGGTCGAATATCGTCAATATTGGACTGGTGCTGGGTTTCGTGGCCTTGCTTGCCCCCTTGGCTGTTCACTCAAGCGTCATCCGAAAAGAAATGCCGTTGTTACTGGTGGTAATGCTGGTAACCGGCCTGATGTTGCTCGATGGGTGGGTGGCCCGTTGGGAGGCTGTCTGTCTATTGCTGACGCTGCTGGTATTTATCGTTGTCAGCATTGTGCGTTCGCGAGGCCAGCAGGACGA